>Ga0193956_1000169_pt1 | contig 31193 bp, 25 predicted proteins | sample BB_7_MG_FD_140358 | JGI IMG/M metagenome (GOLD analysis project Ga0193956, IMG submission 140358) | Microbial mat bacterial communities from the Broadkill River, Lewes, Delaware, United States - BB_7_MG | ecosystem: Environmental > Aquatic > Freshwater > River > Microbial mats | place: USA...
AAATCCTGCACGTTTTTCTAAAACGGCAAGCAACATGCTTAACCGTTTTGCATCAAAACCTGTGGAACTTCTTTGCGGAGTTCCGTAGGCTGCCGTGCTTACAAGTGCCTGAACTTCAATCAAAAAAGGTCTCAATCCCTCTATACTTGCCGAAATACTTTTTCCGCTCAAATCCTCGTCGCCTTGCGACATTAATAATTCTGATGGATTAGAAATTTCTCGCAAACCATCGCTTTTCATTTCAAAAATTCCTATTTCGGACGTAGAGCCAAAACGATTTTTTGTTGAACGCAAAATTCTATACATAAAGCTCCTATCTCCCTCAAATTGAAGAACTGTATCTACAATATGTTCCAAAACTTTTGGACCTGCAATGCTTCCTTCTTTATTTATATGACCTATCAGTAAAAATGGAATATTTTTTTGTTTTGCAACTCTCAAAATACTTGCGGTGCATTCTTTAATTTGCGAAACACTACCCGGCGACGATTCTATTTTATCGGTCTGAATTGTTTGAATAGAGTCTATTACAACAATGTCTGGTTTTAAATTATTTATGTGAGTGAAAATATTTTCTAAAAGCACTTCGCTAACCACATAACAGCTTTGGTTGTCGTTGCTTATTCGTTCTGCTCGCAGTTTTATTTGTTGTGGGCTTTCTTCTCCCGAAATATAAAGTGTTTTAATATTCATATTTAGAGCCACTTGCAAAACAAGAGTGGATTTTCCAATGCCCGGTTCGCCTCCTATCAAAACAAGCGAGCCGGCAATTAAGCCGCCTCCAAGAACTCTGTTAAATTCCTCATTTTTTGTATCAATACGTTTTTCTACTTTAAAATCTATATCCGAAATAAGTTCTGGCCTTTGAGCTGTTTCGCCTCCAATAACCTCAGAACTTTTAGTCTTTTTTACAACAATTTCTTCTACAAATGTGTTCCATTCTCCACAAGAGGGGCATTTCCCAACCCATTTTGGCGAACTAACTCCGCAGTTTTGACAGAAATATTGTGTTTTTTGTTTTGCCATTTTTTATTTTATATTTATGATTGGTTTACTCCTAAACTTAATCTGTAATTTGTTTTTTTCTACGTCTTTTTCTGTAAATATCAAAACCAAGAAATATCCAAAATAATATTATTGAAATGATTGATATACTTGAAGTTAGCTTTGAATATTGTGGCACGTAATATATTTCTATTTCATGTTTTCCTTTTGGAAGAACAATTCCTGTAAAACCAATATTTACTCTATACAATTTTTCTTTTTGTCCATTTACTTTTATTTTCCAGCCAGCATCATAAGGTATTGTTAAAAATAACATTTTACTTTCTGATAATTCTATTTTTCCTTCAATTCTGCTATTTTCAAATCTATTTATTTGTAAAGTGTCTGATTTTAAACTATCTACCAACTGTTCATATTTTTGAAAAGTAAATTTTTCTAAACCTATAAAAACACTTGTGTCTGTTGCAGAAACTTTTTTTAATTGACTTACATCAATATTGCTGTCTTCTTCGTAAACAAATGCGTTTAATAATGCAATTTTATTTTTAAAATTATCTACCGAATGTTTGATTATCAGTAATTTATACGATTCAAAATTTTGATTTCCAATTAATGATTTTATTGAATTTTCAAACTCTTTTTTTGAGTTAAAAGTCTTATTTTCAATAGGTTTAAGACTTTGAGTTATTTTAATTCCTACTTGTGCTAAGTTTAGTCTTGCAAATTCTTCATTAATTGTTTTTAAAGATTGACTTGTAATTTTATATTTTATTAAAGTTTTAAAACCTTCAAAATCAACGCATTTATCGTAAGTGTAGCCAAAAGGCAAATAATATTTATTTTTCAAAATTTTAATATTATTTATTGTAGCAATAGAGTCAAAACCAGATGACTCCATAAAAGATTTTTTGTCTTTGCTAAAATAATATTTTACGTTTGCAAAAGTTTGGAGAAGTGGCAAACTACGAAGTCCTATAACCCAGCGTGTTGCAGTTTCGTCTCCTTTTTGTATTAGTTCCATTTCTTCCAAAAAGCGAATATAGTTTAACTGATTAAATGAAGAATAATTTGCAGTTCCATAATATCCTTGTGCCTGTGCGTCGTTTAGGCTTCCGTGTATTGAGTTGCCTGACTGATAATTTTTTTCTGTTCTATAAAAAGCTACTTCATCAATAGTTTTTAGATAATCTACGGCTTGAATTGTGCCATCGTTGTAGCCTCCTGCGTCTTGTTCAAACTCAGCTTTTGTAACTGGAACTCTGCTTGCGTAAGATTTGTAAGAAAAATAGCTCAACTCAGCTACTAACAAAATTATTAGTCCTATTTGTGCCAGCGATTTATATTTTTTGTTTGCCATAAAATATATTAGACCAGAATATAACATTAAAAACACGATAATAATTTTTCGCAAATTAAAATCTATTGCTTTTGAAGGTATTGATTTGTAAGGAAATATTAAAACTACAATTAATAATAAAAGAGTGCCAACGAGTAAAGGCAAATTTATTTTAAAATTTTCATCTAATTTATTTAAAGCATAAATACTAAAAAATAGAAGGGTGAATGGTATAAAAAAATCAAAGCCGTAGCGGAAATAGTCGCCAGTAAATGCAAGAAAAGCATGACGAAGATATGGAAAGAACAATGTTAGTGTCCAAAATCCGAGAAAGCTACCAAAAATTATTTTTTTTCGCTTATTCAGGTGAATAAATACTTGAGGGAAGAGTAAAAGAGTAAGCAAGCCGATGTAAAAAAGAGGAGCTTCAAAATAATTTTGCCAGCCCTGAAAATTGCTACCCGTTCCAAGAATATCGCTGGAAAAAAAGCGAAGTATAGTTGTGGCACCAAGATTTGCTTGCTCTGCAATATTATCACCTGCACTCAAAATTTGACTGTAAGACGCATTGCCAGAGACACGTGGACTGAAAAACATTTTTTTAAAAACAGGGAAGGAGTTTAATGCGTTCATCATTAAGCCAGAGATTCCAAGTATTGCAATTTTGCTTATTAGTTTAAAAAATTCAATAACACTTCCTTCATTTGAATAACTAAGGCGAAAAATAATATAGATAATAAGAAATAAGGAATAAATATAAAGGTTAAAAATATTTGAGCTTAGATAAATAAATGCAAAAGGAAGAAAATACCATCTTTTTTTAATATATAGTTGTTCAAAAGCAAACAATAAAAAAACTGCTTTAAAAACATGTCCGGCAAATCCCCAGCTACTACCTACTACAATAAATGCAGAGAATGAAATAGTTAAGGCTCCGACTAATGCAGAAAATTTATTTACAGATATAGTTCTTAGATAGTAATAGAAAAAGACTCCTGCCATTAAAAAATTAAATATAAATTTTCTAATAAAATTACCAAAAATAAAATAATTAGAGCCATAAATTGACGCACCAACTCTTTTTTCCATAAAACGAAGTCCGGTATATGGGTCTATTGAAATTATATTATTTTGTGCCTCTCCCATTCCTGCATAAAACGACCATTTGCTAAACAAACCGGATTTCATCAAATTCAATTTGTGTATAATAGCAGGATAATCTTGGTTTAAGGAGTCGCTACCAATATCTTTAAAAAAGAATAAATATTCTCCGGTAAAATACTTTCCAAAGGCAATAATTCCAATAAAAATTATTAAACCAATTACAATAAAAATATTGTAAGAAGCAATATACTTGTCAAAAATAGAAATAGAATTTTTATTTTGTTCTGTTTTTTTTATCACTTGTTCTTCTATTTTTGGTTTAGTTTTTTTTCTATATTTCAAGTTGTTTTTTTTCATAAATCAAAATTTTCTAAAATTTCAGTATATTCAAAGTCAATTTTATTGAGGTATATTTTTTCTATTATTTGAGAAGTTTGTTTTCTTGCGTTGTTGGTATATTCTAAATGATATTTTACATAATTTTTGCATTGCTGCAAATAAAAATTGTAATCTTTTGTTACTTGCTCTATTCGTTGGTGCAGTTGCTCTGCATTTCTTGCTCTTTCGGGGAAGTAACTTTCTAAATAAAAATTATTATCAGACTCGTAAACATTCTTAGAATTTTTATTATATTTTACGTCTAATGCAACTAACGATGGCCTGTTTAAAAGAGCAGATTCTATTGAGGCATTGGAGGCAGATGCAATTGTAATAGATACATTTTCAAGAGATTGCTTTAAAGACAAAGATTTATTTTGAACAAAAATATTTTTAATATCCTTTGTTTTTTCTTCAACATATTTGCCATCTTCTAAGGGGTGCAATCTGATAAAAAGATTGTAGTCGGGATTGTTTTTTGCCCAATTTACTACAATTTCAAAACCCCTCTTAGATTCTGGGTGATAGCTTACTGCCCAATTTGAAAAAAAAAGAACATTCTTGAAATTTAAGCAAATAGGCAAATTAAAATTATTTGGAATAAAGACGGAGCCTGTTTTTACTAATTTAGTATTTCCAAGTCTTAGTTTATTTTCTTTAATTTTTTCTATTGAACTATTTCCAAAAACAAGGTAATAATCAAAAGTGAAACACGAATGCCTGTAACTGTTTCTTATTTTTCCGTGTGGGATAAAAATGTTTTTTTGATTTTTGTTTAATTCCTTTTTTATTAAAGCCGAAGTTATTTCAAAATTATGATAATCGCATATTATTTTAAATTTGAATTTTTGTGTTATATATTTTGCAAAAGCGTGGTGAAAAAATATTTGATACGAGACTTTTTTATCAAAATTTATTTTGTATTTAAAAACATATTTTAACAAATAATTTTTATCTGCTAAAAAAAATAACACTTTATAATTCTTGTTTTCAAGCATTTGCCAAGTTTCTTTAGAACGTTCTAAATGACTTTTACTGTTTGGATAAACAAGAATATCACATTCTTCTGGTTTAATTTCTTTTAAGAACGGACGAACTATAATTGCTATATATTTTAGTATAAATAATAAAATCCGAGATAGTGAAAAAACAATATTTTTTAATATTTTAGTTGTTTTAGAATAGGTAAATCTATTGTTTAACTTTCTTTTTATAAAATAATTGTATTTTATATATTTTTTATTCATTTAGAAAAATATTTTTCTTTAAAATTAGAAATTGTTTTGTGTGCTGTTTTTATTTCCTTCTTATCAAAAAATCGTGTAAAAATAAAACTTATTGCTATTAGAACAAAAAATAAAGTTTTTAAAGCTATCATTTTAATTATTGAGGTTTCTATTATTTCGCTAAAATAAAAAAACATTATAGAAACAACAATTAAAAAAGTAAGAATAAGTAGTCTTTTGATTTCATACTTGATAAAATATTTTTTTTGAGCAAAAATCACAATAAGAATAACTTTAATAATAATTGATATAAAGGTAGCCCAAGCTGCTCCAATCATTCCAAAATTTTTTATAAAAAAGTAGTTTAAAATAATATTAACAACTGCTGTAGATAGCGTAGCTATTGATACATAAATTGTTGCATTTTTAAAAAAAAGAAGCGGACGAACAAAGAAAAAATACAATCCGTTGAAAACGTTTGTTAAAATAATAATGGGCAATACGCTATAAGATAGGTAATATTCTTTATTTGCTATTATTGTTATTAGTTCTTTTGAAAAAAGAATAAGAAAAATTCCTGCAACTGAATACAACAAAAAACCATAAGTTGTGAGTTTTGCAAATTTTGGCTTTGCACTATCACCTTCTTTTATTACCATTTTGTTGAAATACGGAGTATATGAAAGTCTTATTGCTTCTATAAACATGTATAATATCATTCCAATATTAAATGCCAGACTATATAAGCCTACGTCGTTCAGTCCTGTAATTCGTTCTATAAAAATTTTATCTATTGCAGCAAGCAAAAAACCTGAAAGCATGTGAGGAATTAATGGAAGTGCAAACTTTAGAGGCTCTTTTAGTAATTTTAAATTAAAATTAATTTTGATGTCTTTAATTAGTAGTATTGTGCTGATGACTGAAAATAGTGCAATTAAAAAGAAGTCAAGATATATTTTGCCAGTTAGACCTTTTTTGAAAAGAACAACGACTACTATTGTTAGCAAAATATTGGCAAGTATAAAGCCTGAATCAAGAAGAGTGTAAAAGAATGCCTGCTGTCTTACTTGAAAAATAACAAGTTTTATTTGATGGGCTATTCTGAAAAATGCTATCCAAATTGCTGTAAATAAATAAGGAAAGAAAGGGGTGTTTTTGAAAAAAAAAGGAAATATTTTGTTGCCAAACAATGTTAAGAATATGCTTAAAGTGCCACCAATAATAAATGTAAATATTGTAATTATTCCAATAAGTTTTTTTTGCCCAATGCTTTGGTCTTCAAAGTCAAATGAGAAGCGACGAATTGCTCCTTTTAGTCCGAGTATAAAGAAAATAAATAAAAAATTGGCTGTAACTCCAATAATATTTAACATTCCGTATTCTTCGGGGGTTAAAAAAATTGTATATACAGGTATTAAAAAAAAAGCTGCTACTTTTGTTATTGCATTAGCAATAAAGTATGTAGCAGTATTTTTTGATATTTTTTTTGTTTCGTTTTGCAATTTGTTAGTAATATGAAAGATTGTTTAAATCCATGCGTAATTTTTTATCTAATTTCATATTAGATTCTTGATAGTAGTTTTGTAGAAATAAATTAGTTTTGGTAAAGTCTTCTTTATATAGAGTTAATAGTTCTGTTTTTTTTCCAAAACTTTTGTTTACTGCTTCCTTCTTACTAAGCTCTTCTATTTCTTGTTTTTTTATATTTATTGAGCAGAAATCAAATAATTGCTTAAGTTCTTTGTTGGGTTCTGAAATTAGGTTTTCAAAAACTACAAAATGAATGTTTTTTGTTCCAAACAATTCTGAATATATATTGTAAATATTATAAAAATTATAAAATTGTAGGTTTATATATTTTAGTCCTTTTGTTCTGCACACGCATTTGTTTTTAGAAAATTTACAATAAGGCCATTCGCAGGAGTTTTCATTATTTTTTTCTAATGCTTCTGATAATTTATAATTTTTAAACAGCTTTAAATTAATGTCGTGAAAATATCTTGAATTAATTAAAGATTTTTGATTTCTAATAGAAATAATTATTTTAACATTATTTTCTTTAAACGCATTTTTTATTCTAATTGCTGTTCTTTGTGTGTTTGATGGACGTAGCAAATTTTCGTGAGAGAACAAATTAATTTTATTTTTATCTAAATTTGAAAAAAAAGTTTTTCTAAAGTCTGCTTGACTATATAATGAATTGTTTTGAAACGCAATTCTATTAACTGCTTTGTTTATTTTTATATGTTTGTTGTAATTGGTTTTTATAAAATTTTTAATTATAGGAATTTTATCTAACTGTTTTTTTTGGGGATAGCATCTTCCTACATAATTTAGATTATCATTTTTTATATTAGCAAATATTTTTTGTTGCAACCAAGTTGTAGCAGTTTTGTGATAGCCAATATGTAAAATGATTTCCATTTTTTTTATCATAACAGATTGTCCTGCAAGTTAATTTACTTATAAATAGATTTGTAATATTGTTTAGTTTTTCATATTTATTAATGCTTTTGCAATTTCAAAATCTGTTTGTGTATCAATATCAGCACTTCTATTGCGAGGCATAAAGTAGCTTTTTACTTTACCTTTGTAAAAGTTTTGGTATTTTTCAAATGATTTTGTCCACATTCCGTAAACAGCTCCATTTGGACGGAAAATAGTTGGGTGGTCTTGACTTCTGGTGTTTCCATTTCCCCAAGGGTCTGTGTAGTCGTAAGATGTTATGAATCCACCTGCTCCTCTAACCAATCCAAGACTTGGAGGAAATTCATATTCGGTTATTGAAATTACAGAATCTACGTCTTTGGTTAGCATTTTTTTTGCAGAAATTACATCGTTTTTTATACGTAGTGGACATGTTGGTAGAAATAGCCAAACTTGCTCATATTCAGGATTTTGCTTTTGACAATAAGCAACTGTATCTATAACTTTAGAAGTGTCTGTTGCTAATTTTTCGGGGCGTTTAGAAATTTCAAATTCAGATTTATTTTCTTTTGAGTAGTTTCCGTATTCATTTTTTACAACTTGCAAAATATTTTCGGAGTCTGAAGTAAAAATAACTTTGTCAAAAAGTCCAAGAACAGCATCTATTGTGTGAAATACAAGAGGTTTGCCGTCTAAAATTGCTATGTTTTTTGAAGGAAATCTTTTTGAACCTCCTCTTGCTGGTATTATTCCGAGTGTTTTCATAATATTTATTTTTATTTTTATTTTTTTTCAAAAACAAAATATCCAACTTTCATTATAAGGTCTGGATTTTTGTATTTATTTATTTTGTAGCCTGCATTTATTTTTTTGTAGCCAGATTTTTCAAACATTGTAACAAATTCATTTTCATTCAAATATAGTGCATTTAAGTAGTTTTTATCTTTATAGTAATCATCTCTTTCGCTTGTGTTGTCTCCAATTTTTATTTGTAGTCCAAAATACTTGGGTTTTATTTTTTTTGTCCAAATGTCAAAAATTTGATGCCAATATTCTAAACTTGGAAAATGATGAATTACTGTATGCGAAAAGACAAAGTCAATTTCTTGATTTGGAATAGTTAGCGTGTCTAAATTGTCTGGAATAAGAATTTTATTTATATTTTTTTTATTAATATATTTTTCTGCCTTCTCTAAGCTTTCTTTGGAAATGTCTGCAAGAATGACATTTGTTTTTTCAGATATTATTTTTGCAAATAATCCTCCTCCGCAGCCCCAGTCTATTGCTGTTTTTATTTTTGCAAAATCTAATTTAGAGAGGATAAATTCATCAACTCTATTTTTCATTCTATCAATTTTTTCTTGGGGTAGTGTTTCTACAAAGTGTTTATCTGATTTTACTACTTTATTTTCCCAGAAGTTTGATAATTTATTTTCAGTCATAATTATATTCTATATTAATAATTTTACTAATTTCATCTACACGTTTTATGGATTCTCCAATTTTGTCTAATCTCATTTGCGAGTCTCCGTCGGAGTATGCTTCTGGTGGGTTTGGGTGAGTTTCGGCAAAAATGCCGTCGTATCCAAAAATATCTGCAACCATCATGTATTTTTCAGCTAATTTGCTGTCTCCACCTGTTCTGCCGTTTGGTTTTAGTCTTTGTGTGGAATGAGTTGTGTCTAAAATAACTGCATCTACATGGCGACGTAGAAAATCTACTGCTCCAAAATCTACAATTAGTTGTGTGTAGCCAAACTGGGTTCCTCTTTCGGTTATCCAAGCCTGTGCATCTGGGTTTACATTTTTTATTTTATCAATACCTTTTACCATATTTTGAGGGCTCATCCATTGTCCTTTTTTTATGTTTACAATATTGAAATGTTTTGCACATTCTACAATTAAATCGGTTTGTCGGCACAAAAAAGCTGGTATTTGAATAATATCAATAATTTCTGCAAATTTTTCAACTTGCCAAACTTCGTGTATATCTGTTGTAAGTTTTAAATTTGGTATTTGTTTTTTTATTTTTTTAAAAATTTCAATAGATTTTTCTAATCCTACACCTCTTTTTCCGTCTATAGAAGACCTATTAGCCTTGTCAAATGATGCTTTGTATATCCAGTTTTTTCCTTCCATTATTTTGGAAAGATATTTTCCGGTTTCTATGAACATTTGTTCGTTTTCCAGACTACAAGGTCCGAGTATCCATGTTTTTATCATCTTTTTTTATTTAAAGATAGTATCTAATTTATATTTTGTCTCTAATTTTGTAATAATGTTTTTAATTTGTTTCTTTTCTTCTTTTTTTATTTGAACAAAAGGTTTTCTGTCAAATTTGCAGAGTCCTTTTATTTTTAGAGCCTCTCTTAAAGCGGGATGCCAGCCAATATTTTTAAAGGCATTAAATAATGGCGTTTCATATTCTTGAATTATTTTTTTGCATAAAACGATGTCGTTATTTTTATGGGCTTTGTAAAATACTTCTTCTATTTGTGGAAAAATACTTCCAACTCCCGACAAAAATGAATTTGCTCCTGCCGGATTTAAAAACATAAACCGTCGCAATGTGCCTCCTGCTACAATGATGCTAAAATCAGTGTTTTTTATTCCATCAACAACGTCAAAAGCTGTGGAGAGGTTGTTTGTTTCTTCTTTTGTCCCCCAAATATTAGGGTGTTTTATCAGTTCGTTGTATAATTCTGATGTGTAGTTATATGTTCCACCAGTTCCTTTTCTAATAAACATTCCGTGTAGAAAAACGGGATATTTAGACAAGTCGGCAGCTGAAAAAGCCCATTCAATTATTTCGGAATTGTAATAAAATCGTTCTGGGTATAAGAGCATTATTGCTGTGTTTGTATATTTTTTTTTATTAACATTTTCTATTTCAACCAGTAATTCTCTTGTAGAAACTGCTGGCATACCAATTATTTTTTGTTTATTAAAATTGGATACAGCTATGTCGTTTAAAAGGTTTATTTCTTTTCTGGTAAGAAGATTGTATTGTGATGTTCCAGCGGTTGTCATAATCACATTTGCTCCATTGCCTTGAAGATAATTGATGTATTTTTCTGTTGTTTTTATATCAAAATCTTCATTTTCTAAAAATGAAGGTGCGATTGGATATACGGGAGAGTCAATTTTCATCATTTTATTTATTTTGAGTTAATAGTTCATATAGTTCTCTTATTACTCCGTTTCCTCCTTTTTTATTTATTACTATTTTAGCTATTTTCAATATTTCAGAGCTGGCATCTATTGGAGCTATTGGAATGCCTATATATTCCATGACTTCTTTATCGTTCAAATCGTTGCCTATGAAAACAACTTTTTCTTTATCTATCTTATTATCAGACAAATATTTTTTCAATATTTCTAATTTATTTTTAACTCCATGTATGTATGGAATTTTAATTTTTTCAGCCCTTCTTGCAACAACGCTGTTTGGCTCGGTTGAAATTATTATTTGTTTTAGTCCTAATTTAGAAAAAAAAGCGACAGCAAGACCATCTGAACGATTTGCTGATACGCTTTCTACTCCATGTTGGTTTACTATAACTTTATTGTCTGTCATTACTCCATCAAAGTCATAGGCAATTAGCTCTATATCATTTATATTAAGATTATTCTTTTGATGTTTTGGTTTAATAATTATTTCAACTTCGGTATTTGCCAGATTGAGTAATTTTAATTCAGGAAATTTTCCTTTTTTATCTATTTTGGTATTTATTATCATTATCCTAAATCGCTTTTGCTAAATTTTATCATAAGTTTACGGTATATTTTATACAAAGGTAATAAAATAAATGAAGGAAATATTATTAATATCTTAAAAAATATGTAATAAGTTTTATCTACTTCTTTGTAAAAACCTTTTATTATTTCTCTTTTGTTTTTATTATAAACAATTGCATGAAGTATAGCCATTTTTGAGTGGTAATTTGAATATTTTTTCAGCCCAATTTTATTTTTAGCTTCTGTTTTTAAAATTTCTTTTACGCTGTAATAAACATAAGGAATTTCTATGTCTGATATTTTTTTTGTAACTGCTTCTGGAATATCTTTATAATAAATTGCTCCAATATATGGAGACCATGCAAGTTTGTTTTTAATTAAAAGTCTAAGCCAAGTTTCGGTGTCGCCTCCTCGTTTGCATTTTCCTTCTGGAAAACCTCCAATTTCAATTATTGTATTTTTTTTTGCAGTTATTACATTTGTGTGTATTGGGTTTCGTCCAAGAGAACTTTCTTTGTAAAAATTAGTTACAATATGATTTTTTTTTGTCTTGTTTGCATTATAGAAGGCATTTGTTTTTGTTATTTTGCCATATTTTTCTATCCAAGCTGTTGAAAAAACATTGCATTCTGGAAATTGTTTTATTAAATTTTGTATGGTTTTTAGATAATCGGGTTTCCATTCATCGTCTGCATCTATAAAAGAAACATAATTGTATTTTGCATTTTTTATGCCAATATTTCTTGCGGCATAACCTCCGTGTCCTCTTTGTTTGCGTTCTATAATTCTAATTCTGTTATCATTTATTTTTTTTGCATTTTCTAACGATTTGTCTGTAGAGTTATCATTAATTATTAATAATTCAAAATTTGTATAACTTTGATTTAGTATTGAAGCAATACATCTTTTAATGTATTTTTCTTTGTTGTAAAGAGGAATAATTACGCTAAAAAATATTTCTTGTTTATTATTCATCTTATCATTAATTTATTTTTGTATAATATCAATAAATTTTGCTATAACTTTATTGTTTTGATGATATTTTAAAAGATAATCTCTTCCATTTTCTCCCATTTTTTTTCTCAATTCACTATTTTTCAAAAGTTCTAAAAAATATTGTTCAAAGGTACCTGTTTTATTATTAGCTACTAAACCTATATTATTTGAAGTAATTATTTTGTCAGGATTAACTTTAAGGCTCAATATAGGGCAAGCTCCATTCATAGATTCCATCATTGTGTTTGCAAAACCTTCGGTTTCGGAAGTTAATAAGAATAGTTTTGATTTGAAAAAATATTCATTTACTTCACTTGGTTTTAGAAAGTTAATAAACTTTAAATTTTCTATATTTTCTAACTGTTTTTTAATTTGTCTTTGGTAGTCTTCTTTTCCAAATTCGGCAGGCATAACCATAACAAATTGTTCGTCAGGGTATTTTTTTGCCATTTGTATAAATATTTCTGGTCGTTTCCATTTTTCGCCTCTACCTATCCAGAAGATATATTTTTTATCCGAATAATTTATTTCTTTTTTGCTAACATCAAAAATATAGGGTAAAATATGCGATTTTTTTATACCTCTGTTTAATGATAGTTGTTCTTTTTGAAATATTGATTGAACTGTTATTTTATCAAAAAGTTTAAACGCAAATTTCATTGATATGGCAGTAGAAAAATTGAAGTTTTCTTTTAATTTAGTATGATTTGTTTCGTCGTCGTGAGCAACCATATAAATTATTTTCTTTTTCAAAATCTTTTTTATATAAAAAGAAACTGGATAAACAGCAGGGTCTGCTGAGTGAAATAAATAGAAGTCGGCATCAATTTTTTTTAATACTTTAGTTAATTTATTAAAACCTATTATTTTATTATCATTAAATGAAAAAGAGTTCCATAATTTTACGCCATCTATTTTTTCTAAATTGTTTTGTCCAAAATCTGCAACAGAGATGTTTACGTCAAAATTTGATTGTTTGGCTAATTCTTTTGAATATTTGTATATTTGTTTTTGAGCACCGCCAACTTTATCTGTTGAGTTTTTAGCATTTTCGTTAAAAAAAATATATGTGCGTGGCACAACAAAGCATAATTTTGTCATATTTGTTATTCTTTTTTGTGTGTAAAATGTTGTATAGGTTTAAATACTTCTCCTTGGCTTTCTAATTCTAAGTCTTGAATCATTTCGCCATTATTATAGATTACTTTTACTTGGTCTTCTGTTAGTTCTGATAGATATATTCTTACGTCGTTGCTAAAACCTTTAAAATCGGTTGCAATAAAAAATTTAGATTTTTTAGACTTTGTTTTTTTAATTTTTTTATCAATTATTTTTTTTGCATTAATCCACAGTATTAGTTTTTGTGTTTCACCTTTATTTATATGTTGAATAACTATATTATTGTATTTATTTTTATCTAACTTTTTGGATTTAAAAGTTTCGTTTTCTCCATATTTTATGTGTAATGTGTTGTTTTTTATCCTAAATTCAATTCCATTTTTATAATTTTTATCAATATAGATTAATTCTCCGGAATTTTTGGTATCATGACTTTCCCACAAAGATATTGTAAACGATTGTGATTGGTCTATATAAAATTCTGGGTCAAAAGTATTTTCAATTTTAAGTTCTTTTTTGTTCTTATCTACCTTTATAAGTCCCATCCAATAATTATCTTTATCTCCAACAAAATATTCAAAAGAATCTTGTGGCATTTCGTAGTAATATTTAAGAGGAGGCGACATAGGAACTTGTGAAATCCCCGATTTACTTAAACATAGGTAGTCAAACTCTTTTATTTTTGAAGCTCTTGTATCGGTAGTAATATTTTCTGTATATCCTTTAGAAAAGTGCTTAAAACTATATCTATCTGCATACACTTTTGTTATTTCTGCTTCACTGCTTTTATTAAATTCTTGAGCCAAGTCGTATCCTCCAATAGCCCACGAATTTATTTTTTGTCCTGTTGTAAAATATCTTCTGTTTTGATAAAAGATATAATATTTAGGAAAAACAAAACTTAATTCAATAACTGATAATAAGGCAATTAACGCAAAAATAATGTGTTTTTTCTTGAAAAAAGAAAATGACCAAACTGCTATCATAATTGCAAAAGGATATAGCATTATTCCATATCTATGCCCCGAACCTCTAACTCCTTTTACAACTGCACCCATAATAAAAATATAAATAAAAGCAAGCATAAGAAGAGGAATTGAAAAATCTAATTTTTTGCTTTTGGGCAAAAGACTTATTAATGCAAACACTACAAAACCTACAACAATCGCAATTTGTTGTGATATAAAATATTCCCAAATATTCAAATAAAATGCTTTTGTTATTGGTATTTTCCATTGTTCGTTGGGCGTATCCCAAGAGTCTAATTCAATATTAAATGCTCTTATAATCAGACCAATTAAAATAAAGACAATAAATAGTATTGGTAATGTTTTTATTAAAACTTTTGTTGCAAAAATTTTTTCTTTAACAAAGTAAAGTATTTTACTATTTAATAAATAAGTATCTATAACAACAAAAATAATTATTGAAATAAATACAGGACTGGTAATAAAATATTGAAAAACTCTTCCGTAGTAAATTGAAGGTTTTACAATAACTGCCGGCAAAAAGAACGAAAAAATAGCAATAGCAATTATCCAAATAACTAATGTTTTAAAAACAGTTAATTTAAGCTGTTCTTTACTAATTTTGTCAAATAAGAACTCAAAAATAATAGTTATGGGCATAAACACAAAAAGCAAAATTGCATTGTATTTTGAAGCCAGAGCCATTCCCATAAATATTCCAGAAATAATTAGATATTTATTCTTTTGTTCTCTAATAAATATAATATAAGATAAAATGGAAATTAAAGAAGTGCTCCAAAGAAGAGAATCGGGATTTACAATTCTTGACATTCCAATAATATATGGAGAAAATGCCATCAAAAAAACAGCAACAAAAGATTGAATTGGTGAAAAGAACTTTTTTAGTAAATAAAAAATTCCAATTAATGAAATGGCATTAAAAAGCAAAATTGGAAATCGCCACCAAAATAGATATACTTCAACTTTATCATAAGTAAGGAAATCTTTTTGGTCTAAAAAGAAGTTTGTTATTCCGCACAAAAAACTATGTAAAGAACCTGGATAGGTAGTAAGATTTGTTCCGAGAAGATTTCCACTTGAATAAGCTGCCCAATATTCTCTAACCCAGTTGTAATACCAAGCAGTTTCGTCGGTGGTGAAAAATTGTCCTAAACCACGGCTTGCTATTCCAATAAATAAAGAAAAAAGGACGAATAACGATATTTGTTCTTTATACTTCTGGAAAAAATTAACATTTGTGTTTTTATCACTATTTTGATGTTCTGTATCTTTTACATTTTCATTATTTTTAATTGATTTTGTATATGCTCTCTTTTTGTATTTCAATTTTTTTGGTTCTTTCATTTTAAAAATTCATTTGAAAATTAAAAATGTTTATTCTGATATTATTAATCAATAAAACTTTTTGCAATATTTCTTGTTTCGGTATCTAAAGCAACGTATTCTTCTAATGTTAAATTACTTTTGAAATCTATTTTTTGAATTGTTTGTTCAATAATATCTGGCATTTCAAGAAATTTAATTTTATCTTGTAAAAAAGCCTCTACAACAATTTCATTTGCAGCGTTCATTATACAAGCAGTATTTCCTCCTTGTTTTAAGGCTTTTAGTGCTATATCAAGGTTTCTAAAAACATCTTTTCGAGGTTGTTCAAAAGTTAGTTCTGGGTAATCTAAAAAATTAAATCTTTTGAAGTCCGAATAAATTCTATCTGGATATGCAAGTGCATATTGTATGGGAAGTTTCATATCAGGCAAGCCCATTTGTGCTTTCATAGAACCATCTGTAAATTGCACTATTGAATGAACTATTGATTGAGGGTGAACAATTATGTCTATTTGTTCTGGTTTTAAATCAAAAAGCCATTTAGCTTCAATAGCTTCAAGACCCTTGTTCATGAGCGATGCCGAATCTATTGTTACTTTATTTCCCATATCCCAATTTGGGTGTTTTAAGGCTTGTAGTTTTGTTACCTTCTCTAATTCTGCTTTTGTTTTTATCCTAAAAGGTCCTCCCGAGGCTGTTAGGTATATTTTTTCTATTGGATTTTGAAATTCGCCCACAAGACACTGAAATATAGCTGAATGTTCTGAATCTACTGGATAAATATTTACGTTGTTTTCAAGGGCAAGTTTTGTTATTAAATCGCCAGCAACCACGAGTGTTTCTTTGTTGGAAAGGGCAATGTGTTTTTTAGCTTTTATTGCATTTATGGTTGGAATTAGTCCCGAATAGCCAACAAGTGCCGTAAGAACAATATCAATGCTATCCATTTCAACTATTTGTGCAATAGCGTCTTGACCTGCATAAACTTTTATGTCTAATTTGTCAAGAATGCTTTTAACATAAGAATATTTTTGATTGTTTGCAATAACAACGGCATTTGGCTGATATTTTTTTGCTTGTTCAATTAGCAAGTCTGCATTATTGTTTGCAGTAAGAACTTCTACTTGAAACTTATCTGTATTTTTATCAATAACTTCAAGTGCTTGTGTTCCAATAGAGCCAGTTGAACCGAGTATTGCTATTTTTTTCATATAAAAATGGTTAAATTATTTTATTAAAAGTTTTATTTAAAAACAGTTTTTATTAATATGCAATATAGTCTGCCGGATTTATTGGAGTTCCGTTGTGCCAAAGTTCAAAATGCAAATGTGGACCAGTGGAAAGTTCGCCAGAGTTTCCTATTATTGCAATTGGTTGTCCTGCATTTACTCGCTCTCCTTCTTTTTTGAGTAGTTTTGAGCAGTGTTTGTATATTGAAATAAGATTGTTATCATGTTGAACTTGAATAACATAACCTGTTTCGTTACTCCACGTGGCAAGTATAACTGTTCCTGATAATGTTGATAAAATTGGGGCATCTTTTTTGGCAACCAAGTCTATTGCATAGTGTTCTACTGTTCTGTCAAATTTTGCAGAAATCATACCATCTACGGGTTTGTAAAAGTTCATTTTATTTATTCCTTCTGCCGTAACGTCGTCGTCCACCATTGAAAGGTATAGTTCTTCTTCCTTCTCTATTAGCTCTTTAAGTATAGAATCGTGTTTTGTTTTAGTAAATTCTGTTTCATCAGGATTTTTAAAAGTGCTATCAATTGCATCGTCAATAGATTTTAGTTCTTTTCCTTCGGCAATATTTTTTATATTTTCAAAATAAATATCTCTGATAAAAATTTCTTCTTGCAAGGAGTCTAAATTTATTCTGTTTTGTTCTATTTGTTCTCTTAAGGCAACATCGTGGTAGCGTGGGAGGAATGAATTAAGTGGTGTAAAAATAAATAATAGAATTACCAAAAATATTAGGATTATTGTAAAAAATCCGAAATAGGTAAAAATATTAGCTCTTGATAATTTAAAGTTAAATAGTTCTTGCAAAGAAGTTTCATTATAAACTACTAATTTGTATTTGCTGGCAACCTTTTTTTCTTTTTTCTTTTTCATATATGATGATAGAATATTAAATTTTTATTTTAAAAAAAATGCTTCTGATTCTGTGTTATTACTAATAAGGCTTTGATATTCTCTATCAGTTAGTTCGTTGTAGTAGTATAAGAATGGGTTTACTTCTTTTCCATTTTTATACACTTCGTAGTGTAGGTGGTCGGTTTCCGAAATTCCTGTTGTTCCCATTAAGGCTATTTTTTCGCCTTTTTTTACCTGCTGTCCTATTCTTACCAGCGATTTTTCTAAATGACCGTAAACTGTTACATATCCGTATCCGTGATTTATTTTTATATAGTTTCCAAGTCCTTTGTTAAATCTATTGGCAACTACTGTTCCGTCGGCAGATGCAAAAATCTCGGTGTTTTTGGGAGAGCATAAATCTACTCCTTTGTGCATTCTGTATATTTTTAGCATTGGTTGCACTCTCATACCAAAAGTTCCAATGGCTGTTATTGTTTCTAACTTTACTGGTCTGATAGATGGTGTGCAGGCTTTTCGTTTTTTTTGTTCTTCTATAAATTCAGTTAGTTCGTTAAATGATTGAGATTGAATAAGTAGCTGTGATGCAATAAAATCTAAATGCAAACTTGTTCTTATCATTAAATTTGAATTTTCATAGCCTTTTAGTCTTTTGTATTTGTCCACACCTCCAACTCCTGCTATTCTAATACTCTGAGCAACTGGTGATAGCTCAAGCATAGGACGAAATAGCTCATCGTCGTTGTTTACTAAATATGCAATATTTGTATTTATTATATCTATCTTTTTATTTAGAGTTTTGTATTTTTGTATTTTTTGTTGCTGAATAGATAAAAGTCTTGCTTCGTCGGGAAATACAAAATATTGAAAAATAAAAAAGAACATTATTCCTCCAATAACAAATCCGGGTAAAATATTTAGCAAAATATTTACAATAAGTTCTTTGGACGATGTTTTGTATTCGTCGTATCCCAATGTTTTTGGGTTATAAATAAACTTTTTCATATTCTAAAAAATTTCTTAATTTTAGATATAACATTATTATTAATATCTTTTTACAAATAAAAATCATCTTTTATTTGATGCCACACCTTAGGAAAAGGAATGTCGTCGTATCTTACGTATGTTTCCTCTTCTGTTTCGTTAATGAGCGACATTGAGTTCATTTTAAAGAGTCTTAATATTTGTTGTTCAAATATTTTTACTTTTTTAGAATTTTCTTTATGGTCTTTTCTTTTTAACTCCAAGAAGTTGAATTGCAAAAGCGGATAAATGGTCATTTTTAGGGTTGCCTTGGATAAAAATTGTTCTACCAAAAATTTATGTTTGTCTGTTATTTTTTGAGTGGGAATAACATTTTGCATCAAAATTTTATTTAAAATAAATTTAAAAATTTCGTTATTTTTTGCAGATTTTATTCCTTCAAAGAGGTGTGCAAGTTTTTCAAACGAAAACTTTGTAGATATTCCTTTTTGTTCTAAAAGGTTATCTATAAAATAGTATTTAGAATCTTTATGAGTAAGTTCAATAATATATATTGCATAACTTTTTTTAAATACTTCTGAACTTAATTCTATTGAATATTTTTCAGGAGCCAAGTTTGTGTTTATTATTTTTTCCATTTTTTATGTAATTTGTTTTATTTTTTTAGTTGATAATAAAAGCTAAGTGCTTGAAATATATTGCTTTTTTCACAAGTTTGGTTTACTTTTACTTTTCCAATATCCGAAATTAGGGCAAATCGTATTTCATTTTTGCTATTTTTTTTGTCATGCTTCATTAGTTCGTATATTTCTTCGTAGCTGTCCATTTCAATTTTAAAACTTTTGAAATTTATGGCAATATACTCAACTATTTTAAACATTTTGGATAAGTCCAAGTTTAATATTTTGTTTGAAATAAATATTTCGCAAATCAGTCCTATTGCAACTGCCTCTCCATGAAGAATTTTGATGTTTTTCCGTCCAAAAAAAGTTTCTATTGCGTGTCCAAAAGTGTGTCCAAAATTAAGTGCTTGTCTTATTCCCTTCTCAGTTGGGTCTTGCTCTATAATGTTTTGTTTTACTTGTGCCGACTTTTCAATAAGTTTGTTAAGTTTATAATAATCAATACTTTCAGTATTAAAAGTTTGTAGTTCGTTCCATGCCTCTTGGCTGTCTATAAGGGCGTGTTTTACTACTTCGGCAAATCCTGAAATAAATTCGTTTTTATCTAATGTTTTTAGAAATTCTGGGTATATTATTACTTTTTTTGCATGGTTAAAAAATCCTATTTCGTTTTTTAGTCCGTTAGAATTTACGCCAACTTTTCCACCAATTGATGCATCTACTTGTGCTAAAAGTGTTGTAGGAATATTTATAAAATCTATTCCTCTTTTGAACGACGATGCTACAAATCCGCCAATATCTGTAATAACTCCTCCTCCTAAATTGATAAGAAGAGAACTTCTATCACCTCCATTGGCAGATAGGTAGTTCCAGATTGCTTGGCTTGTTTCTATATTTTTGTTCTCATCGCCACTTTTTATTGTAATAATTTTAGGAGGGGTGTTAAATGCTTTTTCTATTAGTGGCAAACAGTTTTTTTTTGTGTTTTCATCTACCAACAGGTATATTTTTTGGGCGTAATATTCCTGTATTGTGGATTTTAAGGTTTCCACAACATTTTGAGTTACAATAATATTTTTAGTTATTTCCATTATTTTTTTATTTACAAAGTTGCAAAGATAATAGAAATTGTATAAAAATAAATATTTTTTGTAAGGTTATTTTTGATTTCCGACAAAAATAATAATTGGAGGGCTAATTTTAATTATTTGTCAGGCAAATATAGTTTTATTTGGTGAGTTACCAACAAATAATATAATGATTTAAAAAAATCATTATATACAAACTATTAATTACATTTCTTTTTTATTTTTATTAAAGAACATTTGTTTTACGGCATAGCTCACTCCTGCAAATAAAAGAAAAAGTAAACCACCGTCTATAGGAATGTCTTGTGGTGGTGGTGGTGGTGGTTGTCCAATTGCGTTCAAAACTGGCACTAAAATTAGTGCAACAATTAGGCTTAAGTAAATTAATTGCTTTTTCATCTGTATATGTTTTTGTGAATTTTGCAGTAAATTGACTGCAAATATCAATCCTTTTTTCAAGAAAATCAAGTTTTCTTCAATATTTTTTTGTGCAAATGTAATTATCTTTTTTATTATAACAAATTAAGTTATTTTTTTATTGTTCCAATGTCTGTCTTTATCTCTTTTTGTTTTTTTATCTAAATTCTTTTTAAGGGCTTCTGTAAGATTTATATCTGTCTGGTTAGCAATACAAATAAGCACAAAAAGCACATCAGCAAGTTCGTCGGCAAGTTCTACTGCTTCCTCATTTTCTTTAAATGATTGTTCGCCGTATTTTCTTGCCATTATTCTTGCTACTTCTCCAACTTCTTCTGTTAGAATAGCCATATTGGTAAGTTCGTTGTAGTATCTTACTCCATATTTTTTTATCCACGCATCTACTATTTTTTGTGATTCGTCTATTGTCATTTTTTTATAGTTATTAGTTGTCAGATGATTTTAGTTTTCAGATGATTTTAGTTTTCGGGTTGTTCGTTGTATCGTTTTTGGGCAATTATTTTTTCTTATATGATAATTTAACAATACAATAACTAAAGAAAAAAAAAGACTAATTAAAAATTCCGTGCAGTTTTGCGTCTATTTTATCTATAACTACTCTTAAATCATTTTTGTTTTTTGCAAAATCTAAATTATCTACATCTACAACAAGCAGTCCCCCTCCTTTGTAGTTTTCTATCCATGCTTCGTAGCGTTCGTTTAGGCGAGTAAGATAGTCTATGCTTATTGAACTTTCGTAGTCTCGTCCTCGGGTTTGAATTTGGTTTACAAGTGTAGGAACTGAGGATTTCAGATATATTAATAAATTTGGGGCTTTTATTAATGATGTCATTAGAGTAAATAATCTTGTGTAATTGTCAAAATCACGAGTAGTCATTAATCCCATTGCGTGGAGGTTTGGTGCAAAAATATTTGCATCTTCATATATTGTTCGGTCTTGAACAACTGTTTTGCCAGAGTTATTAATGTCTATAACTTGTTTAAATCTGCTATTTAAAAAATGAACTTGTAAGTTAAACGACCAGCGAAGCATGTCTTCGTAAAAATCGTTTAAGTATGGATTTTCATCTACGTCTTCGTAATGAGCGTCCCAACCGTAATGTTTTGAAAGGGCAGATGTTAATGTTGTTTTGCCCGAACCTATATTTCCTGCTATTGCTATGTGCATATTTAATGAAAATTTAAAATTAAGAATTTATTTTTTCTTTTTTGTTGTTGTTTTTTTTGCAGTTGTTTTCTTTTTAACTGCTTTCTTTTTAGTTGTTTTTTTTGCATCTTTTTTTACTCCTGCAATTTTCATGCAATCTTTTTCTGTTAGAGTAGTTGGGTCTGTATCTGCGTCAATTCTGTAATATTTTTTCTTATAGTGAACACAAGGTCTGTTCCAGCGGTCTTTAATTATTTTTAGGTCTGGATTTTCCGGAAAACTTTTTATATGTTTTTCTATATCCTTTTGTCGTTTTTCTTTTATTAGTTCAATAGCTCGTTCAAGTTCTATTGTCATTGGGTCGTCTGTTTTTTTGAGCGAAACAAATTTTTTGTCGTGTAATACAAAAGGTCCAAATCGTCCTACTCCTATTGTAACATCTTTTTCTTCAAAAGTTCCAATATTGCGTGGAAGCTCAAAAAGTTTTAGAGCTTGCTCTAATGTCAGATTATCAATAGTTTGTCCTTTTTGAAGGTTTGCAAATCGTGGTTTTTCGGTATCTTCATATTTTCCCATTTGCACCAAAGGTCCAAATTTGCCTATTCTTGCATAAATTTCTCGTCCACTTTCGGGGTCTTCTCCAATTAGTCTGCCATTGCCTCCTCCTTCTAACAGTTTCAGAGCCTCTTCAAGAGTTATGGTTTCCAAGTGTTGGTCTTTTTGAAGACTTGCATATTTGGGTTTTTCGGTGTCTTCTGCTGTTCCGAGCTGAACAACTGGACCGTATTTTGCAATTCTTACTATAATTGTTTTTCCTGTTTCGGGGTCTTTCCCAAGCTGACGTTCTCCTGCATTTCGCTCGGCTGTTTCGGTGGTTGTTTCAACTATTTTATGAAAATTTGTATAAAATTTATTTAGCATTTTGTGCCAAACAATTTTTCCATTTGCTATTTTATCAAAATCTTTTTCTACTGTTGCAGTAAAATTGAAATCCATTATTTTTTCAAAATGTTCCGATAAAAAATCGTTTACAACCATTCCAATATCAGTAGGAAATAGTTTTTTCTTTTCCGTATTAGCTATTTCTGTTTTGGTAGTATCTTTTATTTTTCCTGCTTTTAGTAAAATTTCGTTGTATTCTCTTTCCACTCCGTCTCGGTCTTCTTTTACCACATATCCTCTTTTTTGAATTGTAGAAATAATTGGAGCATAGGTAGAAGGACGACCAATCCCAAGCTCTTCTAATTTTTTAACAAGCGACGCCTCGGTGTATCTTGCAGGATGGTGAGTAAAACGCTCTGTTGCTGTTAAACTATATAAATCCAAATCTTGTTTTTCTTTAAGGGGAGGAAGTAGTTCTATTTTTTCATTTACGCTGTCTTCGTCTTTATAATTATATGCTTTTAAAAAACCTGCAAATTTAAGAACTTCTCCTTTTGCAATAAATTTTTCTTCTCGTTCCGAAATATTTATTGTTACAGTAGTTTTATCAAAAATAGCATCAGCCATTTGAGAGGCAAGAGTTCTGTTAAAAATAAGGTCGTAAAGTCTTTGTTCGTTGCTATTGCTACTAACTTTACGCACCATAGACGATGGACGAATTGCCTCATGTGCCTCTTGTGCTCCCTTAGACTTTGTCTTGTATCTTCTTATTTTTAGGTATTTATCTCCAAAATTTTCAAGTATAAATTCTTTATTATTTTCAATGGCATCGTTTGATAAACTTACAGAGTCGGTTCTCATATAGGTTATTTTACCTGCCTCGTATAGTTTTTGAGCTACACTCATTGTTTGAGAAACAGAAAATCCGAGTTTGCGGCTTGCCTCTTGTTGTAGCGTAGAAGTTGTGAAAGGTGCAGAAGGCTTTCTTTTGGAAGGTTTTGTTTCTACCGATGATATTTTAAAATTAGATTTTATACAATCGTTAGCAAATTTTATGGCTTCCTTCTTATCTTTTATATTTTCTTTTAAACTTGCTTTAAATGAAACTATTTTTCCTCCTTCGTCTTGAAACGAAAAAACTCCTACAACTTTATAAGAAGATGTAGATACATATTTCATTATTTCTCGTTCTCGTTCCACCAAAAGTTTTACTGCAACGGACTGAACTCTTCCTGCAGATAACGAACCTTTTACCTTCTTCCATAAAAGTTGTGAAAGTTCAAAACCAACAAGCCTGTCAAGAATACGTCTTGCTTGCTGAGCATCTACAATATCTTGGTTTACAGTTCGTGGCTCTTCTATTGCTTTTGTAACTGCTTTTTTTGTTATTTCGTTAAAAACAATTCTTTTGCTGTTAGTTTCATTAAGTTTTAAAACCTGTGCCAAGTGCCAAGCAATAGCCTCACCTTCACGGTCTTCATCGGAAGCAAGCCAAACCATTTTTGCCGTTTTAACTGCATCTTTAAGTTCTTTTATTACCTTCTTTTTTTGGGGGTCTAAAATGTAGGACGGTTTAAAATTATTGTTTACATCTACTCCAAAATTCTTTTTAGATAAGTCTCGAATATGTCCAAAACTTGATTTTACATCAAAAGTTTTTCCAAGATATTTTTTTATAGTGTTAGCCTTTGCGGGGGACTCTACGATAAGTAAATTTTCTGCCATTGTTATATTTATTTTTAAATTTTTGCAATATTCAAATAATTAATAAAATTATTATAAACTATTCTAATAATTGAGCTACCTAAATATTGGTTTTTGAAATAAAAAACAGATTTTTAGTCTGTTATTTTTCTACATTTTTTTTGCAAAGTAACAAATTAGAAAATGTAACTTCAAAATTTTTTTAATAAAAAATAAAATATTTTTTTTATTTTCTTTATAACAATCCTGATTTACAGCAATTTATTATCTGCAATTCTATAATCAATATTAATCAATATTATTATAGTTGGCTAACAAACTATTAGCTTATTAAGTAAAAAATACCTTATTATTAAGTAAACTACATCTTGGCATTTGTTCTTTTTTTATTAGAAAATACAACTTTAAAAATAAATCTATAATAACAGATTGGAGTAAAATAATAGCCCACGATTATAATCGTGAGCTACCATAATATAATAGTTGCTTATAAAATTTTTCTTTTTTTTAATAAAAAGCCTGACAAGTGCAAAATAAATTTCTATCGCCGTGAGCGTTATCAATTCGTGCTACATTTACCCAAAATTTATTTTCTTTTACCCATTCCAACGGATATGCAGCTTTTTGGCGAGAGTAATCGTGTTTCCATTCTCCGCAAACAATTTCGTATTCTGGGTGAGGAGAATTAATTAGCACATTATTGTCTTTATCTGCTTGTCCATTTTTAACTTCCATAATTTCCGCATGTATAGAAATCATCGCTTCAATAAAGCGGTCAAGTTCTCTTTTGGATTCGCTTTCCGTAGGCTCTACCATCAAAGTTCCCGGAACGGGGAAAGACAATGTTGGAGCGTGGAAACCATAGTCAATCAATCGTTTGGCAATATCTGTTTCGCTAATTCCTGTCTCTTTTTTTATGTCTCTGCATTCTAAAATCATTTCGTGTGCGACCCTACCATCTTCGCCTGTATAAAGTATTTTATAATAATCTTTTAACGATTCGGCAAGATAATTGGCATTTAAAATTGCCATTTCGGTAGATTTTTTAAGCCCTTCTGCTCCGCTCATTTTCAGATAGGCATAAGAAATTGTTAAAACGCTTGCACTTCCGTAAGGTGCTGATGCTACTGCTGATGCTTTTTTATCTTTATCAAGAAAATCGTGAGATGGTAAAAATTTTGATAAATGTTTTGCCACTCCAATAGGTCCTACTCCGGGTCCTCCTCCTCCGTGGGGGATTGCAAAAGTTTTATGTAGGTTCAAATGGCAAACATCTGCTCCTATTGTTGCTGGATTTGTGTATCCTATTTGTGCGTTCATATTTGCTCCGTCCATATATACCTGCCCGCCGTTTTGATGGATAATTTCACACATTTCCATAATTTTACTTTCAAAAACTCCGTGTGTAGATGGATATGTTACAATAAATGCCGCCAAGTTTTCTTTATTTGCTTCGGCTTGTTTTTTAAGGTCTTCTACATCTATGTTTCCGTTTTGGTCGCATTTTATTATTATTAATTTCATGCCTGCCATAACCGCACTTGCAGGGTTTGTTCCATGTGCCGACGATGGTATTAGTGCAATATTTCTGTGTCCTTGTCCTATGCTTTCCAAGTAGCCTTTTATAGCTATTAGTCCGGCATATTCGCCTGCTGCACCAGAGTTTGGCTGAAGGCTAATGTCATCAAATCCTGTTATTTTTAGCAAATAGTCATTTAGGTCTTTAAACATTTTGCTGTATCCTTTGGCTTGCCATAGTGGCACAAATGGGTGAAGATTAGCAAAGTGAGGATTTGTTATAGGAAACATACTTGCGGCGGAGTTTAATTTCATGGTGCAAGAGCCAAGAGAAATCATTGAATGAGTGAGCGACATATCTCTATTTTCAAGTTTTTTGATGTATCGCATCATTTCGGTTTCGGTATGATATAATTTAAAAACATCGTCTTGTAAAAATTGGCTTGTTCTTTTAAATTTATCGTCAAAACTAATTTGTTCTTTTAATTCTTTAATTTTTGAGTATTCCTTCTCTATTGTTTTTGCAAAAATTTTAATTGCTTTATTTAAGTCTTTTAACCTTGTGGTTTCGTCTATGCTGATTCCTATTTCTCCATTTTCAAAATATCTGAAATTGGTTTCTTTGTCTAATGCTATTTTTTCAAAATGTTTAATAGAAGTTCCTTCTGGAAGTTTTATTTTAAGAGTATCAAAATAGTTAGAGTTTAATTGTTCACAACCAAGTTCTTGTAATTTTTTTGATAATAAATTTGCTTTTGAGTGGGTTTCGCAAGCAATTTCTTTAAGTCCTTCTGCTCCATGATATACTGCATAAAACCCCGAAAGAGTAGCAAGCAATGCTTGTGCGGTGCAAATATTAGAAGTAGCTTTTTCTCTTTTTATGTGTTGTTCTCTTGTTTGCAATGCCATTCTAAGAGCTTTTTTATCGTTCACATCTTTTGAGACTCCAATAATTCGTCCGGGAATTTTTCGTATATATTTTTCGTTGGTGGCAAAAAATCCTGCGTGCGGTCCTCCGTATCCCATTGGTAGTCCGAATCTTTGTGAGCTTCCTACTACTATGTCTGCTCCCCATTCTTTTGGTGGAGTAAGTATTGCAAGGCTAAGCAAATCGGCTGCAACTACAACAGTGCTTTGGTTGGCATGGGCTTTTTCTACAAATTCTTTATAGTCTTCAATATTTCCATTGCTATTGGGATATTGTATTAATGCTCCAAAAATTGTTTGGTCAAATTTTATGTTTTTATAATCATCAATAATAATTTCAAACCCAAGGTGTTTTGCTCTGGTTTGCATAACAGCAATGGTTTGGGAAAAAACATTTTTATCAATAAAAAATTTATTAGCCTTAGCTTTTTTCAAATCTTTATGACGAATGTTATACATCATAATCATTGCTTCTGCTGCCGAGGTGGCTTCGTCTAAAAGCGATGCGTTTGCAATTTCCATTCCTGTAAGCTCTGCTACAACGGTCTGAAAATTAAGTAATGCTTCTAATCGTCCTTGCGAAATTTCGGCTTGGTAAGGGGTGTAAGATGTGTACCAAACAGGGTTTTCTAAAACATTTCGTTGAACAACTGCCGGCATAACTGTTCCGTAATATCCTGCTCCAATAAAATTGCGATATAATTTATTTTTATATCCCAGTTTTGTTATCTTTCGTCCAAACTCTGCCTCCGAATAAGGCTCATCAAACTCAAGCTCTTTTTTGAGTTTTATGTTCTTAGGTATTGTTTGATTCATTAATTCTTCTACCGATGAAACTCCTATTTTTTCTAACATTAGAGTAACTTCCTTTTCATTTGAACCAATATGTCTGTAAATGAAATTTTTAGTTGGCATGATATATGTATTTATGAATTTAGAAATCTATACTTTGAATTTTGTAAGATTAATTTATTCTTTATTTATTTCTTATTTAACAAACCTTTCTATTGTTTAATATTGTAAAACTGCAGGTTTACAATTCTAAATATTCTGTAAAAGTAAAAAGAAGTTTTTAATAAATCTATAAAAAAAGTTTTATTTTTAATATGGAATAAAGAAAGTATAAATTATAAAAACGAAAAGCAAATATAACATCTTAAAAACCATTGATTTAGACATATATTCTTTTGTAAAACAAAATACAAAAAATATGTTTTTTTATTATTTTAAAGACAATTAATAGAGTATAATATTAGTATCTTTTTAAGTATAAAAAAATAATATTACAAAAGTAAACTTTACTTAAAGTAAAGTTTATTAGACTATTAAAAAAGCCTGAATATAAGCAATTTTAAAAAACGAAAATAGTGTAAAAAAACAATGGATAAAAAAAATATATAACTATAAAAATGAAAAAAATGAAAAAATTATCAATATTAATAATGGGTTTTTTATTTGTTTTGAGTTGCTCGGCACAAAAAACAGAAATAAAAACAGCCGAACAAGGCAATTCAATTTTTGCTTTTTCTCTTTACGACCAAATACAAAATAGCAAAGAAAATGTGTTCTTCTCCCCTTTCAGCATTTCAGCTTCTTTATCTATGACTTATGCTGGCTCGGCAGGAGCAACAGAGGCGGAAATGAAAGATGTAATGTCGTATAAAAGCAATACAGATGGCTTTCATAAAGAGTTTAAAAGTATTCTTGAAAATTTTAAGAAAAAAGGAGAGGATAATGTTAAAATTAACGTAGCACAATCGGTGTGGGCACAAAAGGACTACAATTATGAAACTGATTTTTTGGTAAGCCTAAGAGCAAATTATTTGTCGCCTGTGCAAAAAACAGATTTTGTAGATGCTAAAAACAGAGTAGAATCTCTTAAAAAAATTAATGATTGGGCGGCAGAAAAAACAAACAAAAAAATTAATAATCTGCTACCAAAAGACGCACTTTCAGATGCTACCAGACTTGTGTTGGTTAGTGCAATACACTTTAAAGGTAGTTGGGAAACTCCTTTCAAAAAGGCATCAAGCAAACAACTTGACTTTAAAACTATCAACAAAAAAACTGTGAAGGTTAGTTTTATGCAAGGAATGGCAAAAGTAAACCTATACGAAAACGAGATTGTTCAGGTTGCCGAAATTCCTTACAAAGGTGATGCTACGATGATAATATTTTTGCCAAAAAAAGAAGACGGATTTTCTGACTTACAAAAACAATTCACCTACGACAACTACTCTATCTGGACATCTAACTTTACCAAAAGTAGTGTATCGCTTATTATTCCAAAATTCAAAATAGAAAATAGTTTTGATTTAGAAAAACCATTAAAAAAAATGGGAATGAAAACAGCCTTTGGCAAAAAAGCAGATTTTTCTAAAATGACAGGAGACCAAAGCCTATTTATAAGCAAAATAGTTCATAAAGCATACATAGAAATAGACGAAGACGGAACCGAAGCAGCAGCTGCCACCGCAGTAGTTATGGACAGAAAATCGGCAATGAACGAATTGCCAACTGCTTTTAGAGCAGACCACCCATTTATTTTTATTATTAAAGAAAATACTACAAACACAATACTATTTGTAGGGCATTATGTTCAACCATAAATAAATAAAATAACATCATTTTTTTTTTTTGAGAGACGTTTCCATGAAACGTCTCTTTTTTAATTGTGACACTATCCTGTAAAGTGTGTAAGTTTTATTTTCGCCATTTTTGCGAAATTTCAAAAACATGGCTTAAAATATCTTTTTCTGTTTGGCTTAGTTCTAAATTTCTACGCTTCATAACTATTTCTGCAACTTCAAAAACTTTGTTTAATTTATATTCAGTAAAGCCTGCTGCTCCTCCCCACGAAAATGATGGCACAAAATTTCGTGGAAATCCTGAACCATAGATGTTTGCAGAAACTCCAATAACTGTCCCGGTGTTAAACATTGTATTTATTCCGCATTTTGAATGGTCTCCCATAATTAGTCCGCAAAATTGTAAGCCAGTTTTTGCAAATCTTCCAGAGCCGTAGTCCCAGAGGCGAACTTCTGCATAATTATTTTTTAGATTAGAATTATTTGTGTCTGCACCAATGTTGCACCATTCTCCAAGCACCGAATTTCCAAGAAATCCGTCGTGTGCTTTGCTGGAATAACCTGTTATAACACAGTTATTTATTTCTCCACCAACTTTAGAGAATGGTCCTATTGTTGTGGCTCCATAAATTTTTGTTGCTAATTTAAGAACGGAATTTTCGCACATTGCCAAGCTCCCTCTTACTATTGAGCCTTCCATTATTTCGGCGTTTTTACCAATATAAATATATCCTCCATCGGGATTTAAGATTGCACACTCTATTTTTGCTCCCTTTTCTATAAAAATATTTTCGGTTTCAAAAACTTTGTTTGTTTTGCTTATTTTTTCGGATTTTCTGCCTTTTGTAATAAGAATAAAATCGTTTTTTATTTCATCTTTATTTTTGCTAAAAATATCCCAAGTGTTTTTTATTTCGGTAAATTCTCCTTCAAATTCTTTTTTTGATGAAAGGTTAATTTCTTCAAAATTAAATTGTTCTGTTGCTTTTTTATTTAATTTTAGAGCTATAATAAGTCCTTCTTTTTCTAAAATTTGATTTATTTCTAACTTATTTATTTGTTCAACTAATTTTTGATTGGGAATTATTGAAGAATTTATTAAAATATTCTCTTCTTCTATTCTTGTTTTAAATTTTGTATTCAAATAATCTTTGGTAATATTTGAAATATTTGTATTCAAAAAATTATTCCATTTTTCTTTAATTGTTAAAATTCCAACTCGCAGCTCCGAAACAGGGCGAGTATATGTGAGAGGAAGAAGATTATTCCAATTATTGGTGTCAAAAAGTATGTAATTCATTTTCTATATGTTTTTTGTGATGTAGAGAAGTTTCATGAAATTTCTTTACGTTATGTTTTTTGTGATGTAGAGAAATTTCATGAAATTTCTTTACGTTATGTTTTTTGTGATGTAGAGAAGTTTCATGAAATTTCTTTACGATATGTTTTGTGATGTAGAGAAGTTTCATGAAATTTCTTTACGATATGTTTTGTGATGTAGAGAAGTTTCATGAAATTTCTTTACGATATGTTTTGTGATGTAGAGAAGT
>Ga0193956_1000170_pt1 | contig 30794 bp, 24 predicted proteins | sample BB_7_MG_FD_140358 | JGI IMG/M metagenome (GOLD analysis project Ga0193956, IMG submission 140358) | Microbial mat bacterial communities from the Broadkill River, Lewes, Delaware, United States - BB_7_MG | ecosystem: Environmental > Aquatic > Freshwater > River > Microbial mats | place: USA...
AATAACAACCTCATGTTCTCTTATCTGAACTTTCAAGCCGCCAGCATCAGGACCAATAAATAACAAACGGAATGATTCATCTTCATATTCGATTCCAACTACGGCAGTCATAGCAATGGGCTGCTCATCAACAAATACTCGTAAGGCTAATTTTTTATAACAATCGATCGCCTTTCTCAATTGCTGAGCCCTGTTCGCATGCCCCTGAGCAATATAAGACGATTCAAGGCTTAAGGTGTCGTATTTATTATCTGGTTGTGTTTCAGCATTCGTCGACGCTTCATGGGCAATTTTAGCCGCAGTCATTGATAATTCAAGATCATTTTCAAGTCGTTCTATAATCAATCTTAGCAGTTCTTTTTTATCCATACTAATCTCTATCCTTCTTACACATTGATCCCTCTTTTTACTAGACTCAACCCACGTAGCACCGTAACATACACGACTTGAATTATCTTACCTATTTAAACATTACTTGAAGGGAACACCTTATGTCACAAGCTAAGCAGGGAGATCGCGTAAGCATCCATTTCATTGGCCGCCTACAAGATGGCACCATCTTCGATTCAACTCATGAAATGGAAGCACTTGAAGACGATTCATGCGGTGGAGAAGATCACGCAATTGAACCAGGTCCTGTAGAATTACTCATCGGTGGCAACGAGTTTTTCAGTCAAATTGAGGATGGTATTGTTGGTATGAAAGTGGGCGAGAAAAAAACAGTCCCTATTCCTGCTGATGACGCCTTTGGCGAGCATGATGATGACAACATTTTCACTCTAAGTCTTGACCAAATTCCTGAAGATTTCAAACCTGTTGTTGGTCAAGAACTTGAGCTTACTGCCGATGATGGTGGTGAAAGTGAAGTGGTAACCGTTATTGCCGTTACAGATACAGAAGTAACCTTTGACGCCAACCACCCATTTACGGGACAGGACTTAACCTACGAAATTGAACTGTTAGAAATTTTGTAAAACTATTTTCTCAGTGAATAAAAAAGCCCTGCAGATTTTATCCGCAGGGCTTTTTTTCTACAACATAACCTTAGCTAAATCGGTGTAATCTTCAAAGAAACACGACGATTCAGCTGACGACCATACACCGTTGAGTTATCAGCGACAGGTGAACTTTCACCAAATCCTACCGTGGTAATACGGTTACCATCGACACCATTTTGAAGCATGATCGCCTTGACGGCATTAGCACGACGCTCTGAGAGATTTTGATTATAATCTTCAGCACCACTGCTGTCAGTATGACCCGCAACAATGATGGTCGTCTTATAATATTGAGTCAAAACCGTTGCAAGACGCGCTACATCGTTTTGAGCGTCATAACGCAATTTAAACGAACCGATATCAAACTGATTGTCGGAACGGAACGTTACGTAGAGAAGATTACCATCGCGTTCGATATTAACCCCCTCAACCGAAGCCAGAGCATCCCGCATGGCTTGTTCCTGTTGGTCCATATAGTAACCTATGCCAGCACCCGTACCGGCCCCAACTGCAGCGCCGATACCAGCGCCGAGCAATGTGGCTTCAGTATCACCACCAGCGGCCTGACCAATCAATGCCCCAGTGACCGCTCCAGCTGCGGCTCCAATCCCAGCCCCCTTTTGTGTTCGGTTCATCGGTTGGCTACAGGCAGACAAAAACAGACAAATAGATACAATTAAAATTATCTTTTTCATGTAATACTCCCCTTTTACGTATAATAGATTAGAACTTATTTTCAGTATAGACACCTACCTAAAGAACGCAAGAGCGATAATGTAACAATCGCGTAAATAGCAGGGTGTTCACACTAATTTCACACATTTTACCCATTTGCACAAAAAAGCAATTGACTTCAGATAACCGTTTTGTTAGAACTAACTCCGCTGTGAGGGACAACACTTACAGCACGCATGGTTTGCTTACAATGCGGGAATAACTCAGTGGTAGAGTGCAACCTTGCCAAGGTTGACGTCGCGAGTTCGAATCTCGTTTCCCGCTCCATTCATAAAAGCCTGATCTTTTTGAGATCAGGCTTTTTTATTGTGACAATTTCCATAAATGTTGCAATACAAAGGGCCTACCTATGAATTCACATCACGACCAACTTCACGGAATTACTCTCGAACAAATCGTTACTTTTTTGTTCGAACACTACGGCTGGGATGAGTTAAGTTTATTGATACCCATTCGTTGTTTCACCAATGATCCATCCATCAAATCTAGTCTTAAATTTCTGCGTAAAACACCTTGGGCACGCACGAAAGTCGAAAAATTATTCATCTCAACAACAGCGTAAAGAATTTTAACGTAGCAAATTCCAATCTATTAGCAGAGAAAGTACAACGCTATGACGCAACAAGAATGGGAAGATCTTTGTAATCGCTGTGGTTTGTGTTGCTTCGAAAAAACAATCGATACAAATAATCGCGTTATCACAACACGAGTCCCATGCCGCTACCTTGATCTATTTAGCCGTGAATGCAAGGTCTATCACAAGCGATTTGAGGTGGGAGAAGAGTGTCAAAAGCTCACTCCTGAGTTGGTTTCACAGGTCAATTGGTTACCCGCTGAATGTGCTTACAAGAAATTTCAAGACAACAAATCGTGATGGCAAAAACTGATGTAAACGAATTAACGGCGACGATTCTTCTTTGGTGAAGAAACACCCTTTGTTGCTCCGTTCTGTTGCCCGTTCCTGCCCTGCCCTTGCCGACCTTGGTTCTTTTTAGAACCTGCGCTTTTTTGACCACGACGGCTCTTTTCTGCACCCGCTTTAACTTCGACACGATCAGTGTTTGCGACTTTATTTTGTTTGTTTTTTTTGATTTTTTTGGGTTTAAGTGTTCGTAAAATACTTATAGGAACTTTTGTGGCAGGTTCAAATTTAGCTTCAGTCTGTCGCTGTAACCTATAACCTATCAAACTCTCAACAGTAGAGAGTAACTCAACGTCATCGGCACTAACAAACGAGACTGCTTGACCTTCACAATCAGCTCGGCCAGTACGACCAATACGGTGGATATAATCTTGAGCCACTTTCGGCAGATCAAAATTAACAACGTAGGGTAAATTTGTTATATCAATGCCACGCGCAGCAACGTCTGTTGCGACTAATACACGTGCACGCTTTTGCTTGAATTGCACCAATGCTCGGCTACGCATACTTTGGCTCTTGTCACCATGAATCACTGCTGAAGAAATACCATCACGCTCCAACAAACTTGCCAAGCGGTCTGCACCTTTTTTTGTCCGTGTGAAGACAAGTGCTTGTTGCCAACCTTTGGAACGGATTAAATGGCTCAGCAACGCTCCCTTTTTGCTGCTATCTACTTCATATACCAGCTGCTCAACCTTTACGGCCACACTGTTACTGAGATTAACCTCAAGCTGAAGAGGGTTTTGGAGAATATTTGCAGCGAGGCCCCGAACGGCATCGGTGTAGGTTGCTGAATAAAGTAACGTTTGTCGAGAGGCCGGAAAAAGTGCTAAGAGCTTATTGATCTCATCGCTAAAGCCCAAGTCAAGAATTCGATCAGCTTCATCGAGAACCAACGTTTCAAGCTGATCAAACTTAACCGCATTGTGTCGAAACAGATCAAGTAATCGGCCAGGAGTGGCAACCAAAAAATCTACACCACCGCGTAACTTCATCATCTGTGGATTAATTTTCACACCACCATAGACAACAGCAGCTTTAATCGGAATATACTTTCCGTAATGCGTAACCTGTTCAGCAATCTGAACGGCGAGTTCGCGTGTTGGCACTAGCACCAACACGCGAACTCGGTTTCCCTGTACTGAGTGACGCCCTGCTGCTCTTTGTAACAATGGCAGGGCAAAACTTGCTGTTTTTCCCGTTCCAGTTTGAGCCGCAGCAAGAAGATCTCGACCTAAAAGAACGGGTGGTATCCCTTTGCATTGGATAGGCGTAGGGCTGGCATAATTAGACTCTTTAAGCACACGCAATATTGGCTCAATGAGCCCAAATGATGAAAAATCCATAACACGAGTCCTTAAAAGTAATCACATCAGAAGTAAATTTATTTTTTCTTGCCTTTATTTTGACTCGCTTTTAACAGGTCACCTAATGAACCAAGACCTGATGTTGAGGGTTGATCGGACCACGATTTTTCAGTAACAACCTCTTCAGCCCCTTCTGGTGCCAAAGAGATACGGCGCTGATCAGCGTCTACTTTTTCTACCGTGACAGCAATTTCTTGTCCCACAGTAAGAACTTCACGCGGATGCGAGATTCTTTTCCCCTCACCCAAACGTGAAATATGCAGTAAACCATCTATCCCCTCTTCGAGGGTAACAAAAGCGCCAAACTGCGCCAAACGAGAGACCTTACCTACTAACTGGCGGCCGACAGGAAAGTTTGTTGCTGCAGTACTCCACGGATCAGTCAAAGTATCACGTAGACTGAAAGAAAATTTATTTTCAGCCCAATCAATGCGCTTCACGATTAATTCTAACTGTTGACCAACGGCCAAAAACTCAGACAAATCTTCCACTCGGCTATACGATACTTCAGAGATCGGCAACAACCCTTCAATACTACCGATATCAATAAAAGCACCGAAATCACGAATTGATGTTACTTCACCACTAACACGATCACCCTCTTTTAATGTTTTTTTCAATTCTTCTTGTTTGACTTGTCGCTCCTGCTCAAGTAGCTCGCGTCGCGACACAACCACATTACGACCCTGCTCACTGTATTGACTAATTTTCACGGGGAACGATTGACCGATCACCTCTTCTGGATTGTCTTGACGACGAAGAGCAATTTGCGAATAGGGGCAAAAAGAACGAACATTGCCTGGTAGCATCACTTCATAGCCACCCTTGATCTCCTTTTCAACCCGACCATCAACAGGGATACCGCTGCGCCACGCCTCTTCTAATTGCGCCGAACCAGCACTGCCACCACCAACACTGAGCGTAAAGCGCATCTCACCGCCAGAACGTGACATGAAATAAGCTGAAATTGAATCGCCAACCTCAACAGTTATCTCGCCTGAATCGTTTTGAAGCTCTCTAACATCCAAAACGCCTTCACCTTTTTGCCCAACATCGAGGAACACCCAATCCTTGCCAATCTGCAATACAGTCGCATTCGTTTTTTTGCCAATTTTCAAGGGCGCACTTTCACCTAAGCTGGCTTCAAGCATTGCGGCAAAATCTTCACTATCCATTTCCTCTTCAAAATCCACGTTTTCATCAATCATGGCCTAGATCCTTATATTATATTGTCTTCAACGGTAAAATGAAATATGGGTTACAAGCATTGTGTTACAATGGCGCATACCATAACATGATCAGCATTTTATTCATCACGCTTTTCACACTATTAATCTTACAATATTGAAAGAGTAAAAACTGTGGGAAACATCCAGCATTACATCACAAGTCGTCAGCTCAACCCAACAATCTGGTTAGTTGTTATACTTTTACTGTTAACAAGCTGCGACCGCAACCGCTTAACTCAGATGGAAGACGATGGGATTATTTTAGCATTTGGTGACAGCTTAACTGTCGGTGTTGGTACATCACCAGCGACAGCCTACCCATCTATCCTGAGTGAGCTAAGTGGTCATGCAGTGATTAATGCAGGAGTTTCAGGAGAAACTACATCAGAAGGGTTAGGCCGCTGGCCTGAAATCATTGAACAAACGGCACCACAACTTATTATTCTACTTGAGGGCGGCAACGACATTCTGCGCAATAAAAATCATCAGAAAATTAAACAAAACCTTGCTGAAATGATCGAATATGCACAAGAGAAGCAAATTGAAGTTGTTTTGATAGGTGTACCCGCAAAAAATATCTTGTTTAGCGTTGCACCTTTTTATAACGAACTCGCTAAGGAGTATTCGCTGATTTACAGTGCGAATCTTTTACCTGACCTATTGCGTGATGCCAATTATAAGTCTGACGCCATCCACCTCAACGAAAAAGGCTACCATATATTAGCGCAATCAATTCATGAGATGCTGATAGCAAAAGGGGCGCTAACGAACTAACTATCAATGAGTCAGACAGCGACATCAGAACGGCCAACATTAACACGTCGTCGATTACTCGATTGAGACAAAACAAGGGCAAACAATTCGGCTAACTGCTCTACGGCTTGTACCTCTTTTTTGGAATATCCACCCTCTTTATTTGCTAAAGCAACCTGACCAATCACTTTACCACCATAACTGACAGGAACAGCCATGAAGTGCTTAATCCCTTTGGTTACCCCAGCAGCAAGATGCTCTACCTGTAAATTCTCTAGGGAATTATAAAATACTCCACTCTGACTCTCATAAACAGCATGCAGCAATGAACCACGCCCTGTCGCTAAAGCAAATATCGTTCTGAAGCCCTCTTTAAATTCAAGATTATCGAACAACTGGGTTGAACTCCATAACACCTGCTGTTCATTGCTTAAGCGTTCAGCAACAAACCCTTCACTGCTGTCTGTTAAATTTCGTGCGTAATCTAACAACTCTTCAGCAACTTGAATCTCATTCTTACCAGATTGCAATATAGACTGTGACAGCAACGCCAAACGACTATTTAAAGCAACCTCCCACTTAAGTGCCTCTTCAAAACGTTTGCGTTCGGTAACATCTTCAAAACATTCTATTCCACCAGAGATTTCACCATGTTCATCGCGCAGATAATCAGCATTCTTACTAAGATTCAGAACATTACCGTTCTTGTGTCGAATCGTACACTCACGACCCATAATTGGCTTTTCTTGACCACCTTCGAATAGGCCACAATGCTCCTGACAAGGAGCTTTAGCAAATAAGAAGCATGAACTTCCAATCATTTCGGCGGCAGAATAACCAGTAATCATCTCAGCGCGCTTATTCCAACTGGTGATCACTTTATTACAATCGACGGTAAAAATTGCACTGGGTACAACTCGTTTTATTAAATCAGTATTTTCTCTGGTAATATTCTGATGGACTCGGCTCTGCTCAAGATCGGTCAATAGCAACCTAAATTCTTGCACCAAGCCACCCATTTCACCACTGCTCGGTAACGACACAGGCAGCACAGTGTCGCCACTTTGGCGAAAATGATAGATTGCGCGTGAAAGTTGCCGAAACGGTTGCATCACCATATGCTGAACCGTTGTTCCCATAAAGACAGCTAACAAAATAATAGCGATTAGAACTAAACTTGCTGCATACACCATCGTAGTTCTCGTATGCATAAAAAGGTTTCTAGAAAGATGCACCTGAAGTAATGCAACCGATTGGTGCTCCACATCTGACAAATTGATGTATGCATCAAGCCTCTCGTTGGAGACCTCATCTATATATACTGGAGTATCTGTTGTAATTTTCTCTAAAATTCCATGTTGTCCACCCTTAAGCGTTGAAACTAAGCCAATATCAAGTCGGTTAATCCGCGCAAGGTTATTGACGTAGTGAGTATCTAATGGACGACAAAATAACATTATTCCATAGACATCCCCACTTCCATCACTTTTTTTTATGGAGCGAACCGCTACCATCTGCAAGCCATCATCGCTTTGATACAATCCACCCAGAGAACGATTGAGGTTCTCTGCATAGATCGTCAAAACATCATCATACATAGGAACAATGAGCGGCCGCTCCACTTGCTTAATAAGATCAAAACGTTTTCCGTATAATAACAAGCCTGTCAAATCATAAATTCCAACATAACTTAAGTGATTATCAATCAGCATTTGATCAAGATAATTACTTTCGATATAGGTAGTATCAGCGGTCTGAATATAATCAGCGCTATCATCCCAATGAGCATAATCCATGGTAAATTTATTAAGAGAATCTATTTCACGGTCAATACTGGAAACAAGACGATGAGCATGATGACTGGCCTCTTGATGTTCAAGATAAACATAGCCAGGTAGTACAAAATACGAATATGAGACCAAAGCAACCACCACTGTGATCAGCACAAATACAGCGTAAGCGATCAATAAACGTATTTTTAAGTTTAATTTTGATCTCATAGAGTGATTGGCTTTCTTGAAGGTATCGGCACACAACGAAAGAACGGTTTCCATATTAACAATAGATTTAAAAGCAATAAAGATACCAACAGCTTTCTACAGCGTACACTACTGCCGTAACACCCTAAAATATAACAACAATAAACATAAACGATGGCTAACCATCTCCAAATCACACGCACAATAGTGCTCAATTAAACAGTGTGATTTACCACTATTACCTCAATCTTTTTTTAAAACTGGGGGTTTACTCCTCATAGGTGGCAATTTCACAGAAATATTTCCCCACGTAACAAAGATAATCGGGTCATAGTTAAAATATGATCTACGACGTTAATTATTTAATCCCTTGGACAATACAGTTTTTTATTGTTACAAAATCTATAGGTGATTAATTCAACTTAAATCACATGCTTATTATGACATTTAATTTAACAGGGGAATCAAGATGACACTTTACGAACAAGTTGGCGGTGAAGCTGCCATGGACGGTGCCGTAACTCTTTTCTACCAAAAGGTATTAGTTGATCCACGTGTTAATGGTTTTTTTGAGGGGGTTGATATGAATCGTCAACGCCTGATGCAAAAAAAGTTTTTGACCCTCGCTTTTGGTGGGCCAACCGATTACACAGGCCAAGGGATGAATGCAGCACACAAAAAACTCGTTGATCGTGGCATGAACGATCAACATTTTGATGTGATTGTTGAGCACCTCGCTGCGACATTAAAAGAGATGGGTGTTGAGGATAAACTGATCAACGAAGCGGCGGAAATTGCTGAAACCGTTCGTAACGACGTACTGTGCCGCTAACAACATAAAATCAAACAATTGACGACTAACGTGTGCGCTGTCCCTAGTCGCCTCAACTTTGAAAGTTTGGTAGCTTTAACATCTTTTTATAGTCCTATATTGATGGAATTGGCAGCCAAAACTGTTGGTAAAACATCACCAAACTACCAGCCCAAATCGAACTATCGACACAATTAAGTAAAGATCTAAATAACGTGGTTTTATCTTTACTGGCCCCACGATCTGTTACTCCTTAATGCCGTCGATTGGATGGAATACGACCATCTAATCGACAGCTATTGCTACGATAAATCATAAAGGATAAAGAATGTTTTTAGTTGATATGCCATATGTTTCCGACATATTAAAAACGACGATTAAAAACTGTAGCGTGCCTGTTATTGAGACTGAGATCACGCAACAACTCGAACTCTACACTGGGACAAAACGTGTCAGCGAACAGCAAGCTGTAAAAAATGCCCAACAACAAGAATACCCTCAGCTCTATTTGACCTCTGAAAATGCCATCAACTGGATTGCCCAGCACCTTCAATCAACCTCATTGCCCGATAAAATAAATCTATTTAAAGATAAATTCAGGTTTCGCCAACTCATTGCACCACTGTATCCTGACTTTTATTTTCAACAGGTATCTATCCATGAACTAAAACAGCTTGATTTTGACACCCTTAAACCACCCTTTATCATTAAACCCAATGTTGGCTTTTTTAGCATGGGAGTCTACAAAGTTAACACTAAGCAAGAGTGGCATCAGAGCGTTGAAGCAATTTTTACCGAAATTGAGCAAGTAAAAGATCTCTACCCTTGTGAAGTCCTAGACACCCGATCATTTATTATTGAGGAATGCATTGAAGGTGAGGAATATGCTGTAGATGCTTATTTTAACGAAACGGGTGAACCAACCATCGTCGGGATATACAAGCACACCTTTGCTTCTGAACATGATGTTAGTGATCGTGTCTATACGACATCGAAAGAGATTATTGAAAAAAATCTAATCGAATTCACCACATTCATTCGCGATATCGGCCAATTATCGCAGGTAAAAAACTTCCCAATCCACCTTGAGTTACGCCGAAAATCTAACGGTACAATCATCCCAATTGAAATTAATCCCATGCGTTTTGGTGGTTGGTGTACGACAGCTGACACAACGTTTCTTTCGTACGGTTTCAACCCATACTATTATTATTTTTCACAAAAGAAACCAGATTGGGACCAAATTCTCACAGGTAAAGAGGATAAACTATTCAGTATTATTGTTTTGGATAATTCAACAGGAGTTGCAGCAGAAAAGATTAAGACATTTAACTACGATGAGTTATTGAATAAATTTGAAAAACCGATGGAGCTTAGAAAGATCAACTATCAAGAGTATCCAGTCTTTGGGTTTTTAATCACAGAAACAAGAACTGATAATTTTGCCGAACTTACCTATATTTTAGATTCAGACTTAACAGAATTTATCACCGTTATTGACGAATAAAATTCCTGCCCTGTCGAGTGATACACTTGATCAGGGCAGTTTTTTTCATGCAACAAGACTAAGACGATAACAGGAGATCCCCAACTAAAGTCTCCCCCTCTATGCCTTGAATCATTACTGTGACACACTGCCCTGCTAAGGGTTGTTCTGACTCAAAGGCAACCTGAAGATATTCACCACTTACCCCACGGCAACGACCATTATCCGTATGGTTTTCAACCACAACAGCCACTTCTTTGCCAATAAAGTGGCTCATATATTCTAGCTTCTTAAGCTCGCCGAGTTGACGCAACTGAGTCGCCCTCTCTTTGGCAATAGAGGGATGGATATGATCCTTCATTTTTTCAGCAGCCGTCCCGGGACGTATACTGTATGGGAAAACATGAAGATAATGGATCGGCAAACGCTGGACCAACGCCATAGTCTGCTGATGCTCTTCCTCCGTTTCACCGGGAAAACCAACAATCAGATCAATACCAATAGATACAGTTGGATCAGTGGCGTAAACATTGTGTAAACAATTATAAAAGTTTTGTGCACTATAGTGACGGTTCATCCGTTTTAAAACACTATCCGACCCCGATTGTAAAGGGATATGGAGGTGTGAACAGATTCGATTTGAACGATTGACTAGCCCCAACAATTCATCACTTAACTCTTGCGGCTCTATAGAGCCCAGACGTAATCGATTCAGAGATGTTTGTGCAAGAATATCCTTCACTAGAGTAGCTAAAGTGATGGTTTCACCGTCTTGTGCTTGCAAATCTCGGCCATAGTTACCAATATGTATTCCAGTTAAGACAACTTCGTTATAACCATTGTTCACAAGCGCTTTAATCTGATCAATAACTTCGGATTGAACGACCGAACGACTTCGTCCTCGCGCAAAAGGGATAATACAATACGAACAAAAAGCATTACAGCCACTTTGGATTTGCACAAAGGCACGACTATGTTCAAAAAAAGAGGCAATTTTCAAATTAGGGCAATGACTTGCTTTAGCAATGTCACTAACTTGAATTTTTTCACCTTGCGCACTGATTAATGACAAAAAATTCTCTTTTTCCATATTGCCAATAACAAGATCAACACCTTCAAGTTCAGCAAGCTTTTCTGGCTGGACTTGAGCATAGCAACCCGTAACAATTATGCGACAACTGGAATTAAAGCGACGTGCACGACGAACTAACTTACGCGACTGAGTATCTGTCGCAGAAGTAACAGTGCAGGTATTAATCACAACCAATTGCGCTCCTTGTTCAAAGGGCAACAATTGGTAACCATCCGTAAGAAGCAACTCTTCAATCGCTGCGGATTCAAATTGATTGGCCTTACAACCAAGAGTGACAACACACGCAGACTTAATCAACGTATCCACCCTCCTCCAACGACTGCATCATCTTGGTAAAAAACTGCCGATTGACCCGGTGTTACCCCGATTTGAGGATGGTCAAAAACAACACGCACACCATTATCACCTTCAATATAAAGTGTGGACATCGACTCACTATGACGATAACGGATACGACAATCAACACGGAGTTGTTCAACCTTGATCGGTTGAGACCACACAACATCGCCAACAAATAATTCTGTGGTTTCAAGGTGTTGCTTTTCACCAACCACAACCTGTTTTTTTTCAACATCAATGGCGACCACATACAATGGTTCACGCCAACCAATCCCCAAACCTTTACGTTGTCCGATGGTGTAGCGATACGTCCCACGGTGTCGCCCCAATACTTGACCATTAACATGTACAATATCCCCCCCTTGCGGTAACGAGAGAGATTGCCCTTCTAAAAAACGGACATAGTCATTATCAGGGATAAAACAGATATCCTGACTTTCTGCTTTATGTCGTGCTGAAAGGTTAATTTTTTGAGCAATTTTCTGCACCTGCTCCTTTGATGTGTCAGCCAAAGGAAAGAGTACCCGTTCTAACTGCTCAGTGGTTAAAGTGAAAAGGAAGTAACTTTGATCTTTTTTACGATCACAGCCCCGTCGTAACACTGGGTAATCACCAGAACGATCAATACACGCATAGTGTCCAGTAGCTAAAAAATCAGCCCCCAACTCATCAGCGACTTGAAGTAAGTAGCCAAACTTCATATGACGATTGCATAAAACACATGGATTTGGTGTCCGTCCGTGTAGGTATTCAGTGCAAAAATTTTGCACAATGACACGGTTGAACTCATTACGGCAGTCAAGACTATGGAACTCAATTCCTAACTCTTGAGCAACCTGACGTGCATCATGGTCGCAATCTGCATGTTCAGGCCCTGACAATAGACGCATATACACGCCTACCACCTCATACCCTTGCTCCATTAATAACGCGGCAGTTACTGCTGAATCAACACCACCACTTAAAGCAACCATCACTTTTTTCATAGCTGTTCCTTAAACTGCTAAAGGCATTCACCATAGCGATGAATGCCTTGTAAAATATAAACGACCGAACAAACTCAGTTCTTAATGATGATCGATACAACATTCGACATAGGGGCAATTGTCGGTATCGATATCAGGCGTAAGCATTGGGCTCATCTCTCGTAATTTCGATACGATAGATGGCAACACTTCGAGTACCTTATCAACTTCAGCAATCGTGTTTTGATCACCAAAGCTAAATCGCAAACATGAATTCAGCAACCATTTGTCAACATCCATAGCCATCAAAACGTGGGAGTGACCGTCTGTACCAGATGCACAAGCAGACCCTGATGAAGCAGCAATTCCATACATATCAAGATGAAGCAGTAACCCCTCCCCTTCAATAAAGGAGAAGCCAAGATTTAACGTATTAGGTAGTCGGTGTTTGAGGTTACCATTAACTGTGACATCACCAACCTGATGCATAATTCCCTCTTGTAAACGATCACGCAACTGGGTAAGCTTTTCAACGCGCGGAATAAAATCCTTTTGAGCAAGTTCGCAAGCTTTACCCATAGCAACAATTCCTGCGACATTATGCGTTCCTGCACGCATTCCGCCCTCTTGTTGCCCGCCATGAATATGTGAATTGAGTGTCGTACCACGACGCACATAAATTGCGCCAACGCCCTTAGGTGCACCAATTTTATGTCCGGACATCACTAATAAATCAACAGATGTACTCTGCATATCAATTTCAACCTTACCAAGTGCCTGAACAGCATCGGTATGAAATTGAATGTTATGCCTTTTCGCGATCTTTGCAATCTCAAGAATAGGGAATATTGTCCCCGTTTCGTTGTTTGCCCACATAATAGATATTAAAATTGTTTTGTCGGTAATCGCCTGTTCAAGTTGGTGCAGATCAATCATTCCAGAAGAATCGACGGGAAGATAGGTCACTGTGCCACCTCGTTCTTCAAAATGACGACAAGTATCAAGTACGGCAGGATGCTCAACTACGGTGGTAATTAGGTGGTTGCCCTGATGTCGCAAGGCATCGCAACTGCCCAGAATAGCGAGATTATCCCCTTCGCTGCCACTGGCAGTAAAAACGATCTCATCAGGATGAGCATTAATAAGATTAGCTACTTGTTCGCGTGCCTGCTCTAGTGCACCCTTAACAGCACTACCCGCCCAATGAACACTTGAAGGGTTGCCAAACAATGTTTGGTAATAAGGGAGAAATGCATCAAGAACTTCTGCTGCAACCGGTGTTGTTGCATTGTTATCGAAATAAATTTTATCCACCGTCTATCCCTCCAAGTTCATATTATTTGTTGCGGTCAGCGGTTTATCTATACCTTGTTTTGCGCGTTGCTTTTCAGCATCACGGGTTAAGTCATCTATCGTAATTGAAGTAAAATATTGACGAATATGAGTATTAAGACCGGCCCAAACTGAATGTGTTAAACAAAGCTCGTCGCAATTACATTGACCTAGATCATCCATACATGAAACAGGAACTAATGTTTCCTCAACACTGTCAATCACTTGATCAAGGGTGATTTTCGTAGCAGGTAAATCGAGGATATAACCACCACCAGGGCCACGAACACTGCGAACAAGCTTACCTCGGCGCAACTTAGCAAATAATTGTTCTAAGTAGGTCAATGAAATTTTTTCACATTCAGCAATTTCACGAAGTGATATCGGCGAACCTTGATGTTCCAAATTTAATCGAACCAACGCTCTTACTGCATATTGAGATTTTGTAGAAAGACGCACGTTAAACCTCTTTTGAACACGTTTTAGATTCCTTCAACTGGCATTGCAACAACTCATGCTCCTGTTGAAGCTGATTGAGCTGTGACTCAACCTTACGGATATGTTCAAATAAACAGCTAATGGCTTGTGCCTGCGGGTCAGGAAGATGACCATGCTCTAAATCAAAGCGTTGTTGTTTGAACTGTTTTTGTCGCTCCTCTTCACTGAGGACCATTCGGCCGGGAACACCAACAACGGTAGCCTGATCTGGAACCTCTTTAACAACAACAGAGTTAGAACCAATCTTACTACCTGAACCGACCGTAAAAGGGCCAAGTATTTTAGCGCCTGAACCTATCACAACATCATCGCCCAAAGTTGGATGACGCTTCTCCTTCGCCCACGATGTACCACCAAGCGTAACGCCATGATAAAGAGTGCAATTATCGCCGATTTCAGCAGTTTCACCGATCACTACGCCCATACCGTGATCAATAAAAAAACCTCGACCGATTTTCGCTCCAGGATGAATCTCAATCCCAGTCAAAAAACGGCTCAATTGTGAAATACAACGGGCAATAAAGAAAAAGTTCCACTGCCATAATTTATGTGCAAGACGGTGAAACTGTAAGGCATGAAAACCCGGGTAACACACAATGACTTCTAGGGTAGAGCGTACAGCAGGGTCACGTTGAAAAACAGCCTGAATATCTTCACGAAATGATTTAAACACAATAGCTCTCCTACACGAACGGTCAGAATTAACTTTCGTTACAGGTAGCATTCCAGACTATTTCTGTCAACTATTTAGAGAGGGTATACATATCAAGAGATAGAAATAGTAACGAATTAACTCAGTCCTAACCTTATCCGCCCTGTAAAAAGCGTTTATAAGCGGGATTATTGGTTTCCTCAACATGGTAATAACCCAAATTATCAAGGAAATCGTTCAACTCACCGTGTTGATCTTCGGGAAGTTCAAGACCAATCAGAACACGGCCAAAATCGCCTCCTTGCGCACGGTAATGAAACAGAGAGATATTCCATGTTGTACCCATGGCAGCTAAAAAGCGAGTTAAGGCACCAGGCCGCTCAGGGAACCAAAAACGATATAAGAACTCCCCTTCAACTTGACGAGAATGACCACCAACCATATAACGAATATGTGTTTTTGCCAGATCGTTATCGGTCATATCTAAACAGTTGTATTCTTTATCGCTGAGAAGGCTGGCAAAATCTTCACGCTCTTGACTGTCCTTTACAGATAAGCCGACAAAAATATAGGCTTGATTGCGATCGGACAAACGATAATTAAATTCAGTGATATTTCGACCATCTAAATAGGTGGTACAAAAGTGACGTAAGGCTCCAGCTTGTTCAGGAATCGATACCGCATAAAGAGCTTCTTTCTTTTCACCGATTTGCGTCCGCTCTGCAACAAAGCGCAAGCGATCAAAGTTCATGTTTGCACCTGAATTCACAGCCACAAGATGTTGATCCTGTAAATTATATTGCTGAACATACTTTTTCATTCCTGCAACGGCTAAAGCCCCTGCGGGTTCAACAATGGAACGCGTTTCCTGATAAATCGTTTTAATTCCGCTACAAATCTCATCGGTTGAAACTTGTACCATCTCATCAACATATTTACGACACAGCTCAAAAGTGCGCGAACCAACCTCACGAACGGCAACTCCATCAGCAAAAATACCAACAGAATCAAGCTTAAGACGTGAACCAAAGGTCAATGAGCGCGACATGGCATCACTATCTTTTGGCTCAACACCAATGATTTTAACATCAGGACAAACGGCTTTTATAAAACTGGCAACACCTGCGATGAGACCACCACCACCAACGGGAACAAAAATAGCATCAAGTCGGCCAGCACTTTGACGTAAAATTTCATCGGCTACGGTTCCTTGACCAGCAATGACGTAATCATCATCAAAGGGGTGGATAAATATGCGTCCAGTTTGCTGAATCAAGGTTTTACAATACTCAGCAGCTTCAGAATAATTATCACCATGCAAAACAACTTCAGCACCATAGCCGCGAACGGCCGAAATCTTTATCGCTGGGGTGGTTGCTGGCATAACAATGATTGCACTAGTACCAACTTTACGTGCTGAAAATGCGACACCTTGAGCATGATTTCCTGCTGAAGCCGCTATGATACCTCGACTTTTTTCATCAGTACTAAGTTGAGCAATTCGGTTGTATGCACCACGAATTTTAAACGAAAAAACAGGCTGCAAATCCTCTCGTTTCAACCATACATGATTATTTAAGTCTTTTGATAAACCTGTCGCAGCGTCCAATGGCGTTTCAACTGCGGCATCATAGACACGAGATGTTAAAATCATTTTCAATATATTTTGCACAATTAAACCCTTTCATCATTAACAATAAATCGAGTTCTACCATGTCGCATGAATACGGTCAAACATACAAAAAGAGCGACCCAAAGGCCGCTCTTTTTATAACGATCATAATTGTTGTACAAATTTATTTAGTATTTACCAAAGTCATCATCGTCTAACTTTATAGAGGGTGTTTCCCCTCCCCAACCTGTCGGCGGCGCAGAGGAGATTTGCTTCGCCACAACCGGTGGAACCTCATAAGCTGGTTGGGACTGTCTTTGTGCAGCCATTGCAGTCCCTTGCTTCAGAACAAAACGGGCGAGCATTTGGCGTAACTGATCAGCCTGACTAGAAAGTTCTTCTGCTGCTGCCGCACCCTCTTCAGCGCTAGCAGTGTTTTGCTGTGTAACTTGATCAATTTGGCTAAGTCCAATACTAACCTGTTGAATCCCTTGCGCTTGCTCGGAGCCTGACGCTGCAATTTCAGAAACCAAATCTGACACCTTGACAATGCTTTCAAGAATTTCAGTAAACCCTTCAGCAGTACGATCAGCAATCGTAGCGCCAATTTCTGCTTTTTTCACAGAACCTTCAATCAGTTCAGCGGTTTCACTAGCTGCCTTTGCGCTACGCGCTGCTAAATTACGTACCTCTTCAGCGACAACAGCAAAACCTTTACCATGCTGACCTGCGCGAGCTGCTTCGACTGCGGCATTCAATGCGAGTAAGTTAGTTTGAAAAGCAATTTCATCAATCACTTTGATGATTTTAGCAATATCTTGACCAGAAGCACTGATATCACTCATCGCATTGATCATCTCTTGCATGTTCTTACTGCCACTATCCGCAGCATTACTCGCTTGTCCAGCAAGCTGACTCGCCTGTTTTGCCCCATCAGCACTTTGACTAGTTTGACTTGATAGTTCATGCATTGATGCCGAAATCTCTTCAAGGGAACTCGCCGACTCTGTGGCACCTTGAGATAAGGACTGACTCGAATCAGAGACCTCTGTTGAACCTGAAGCGATCTGCTCTCCAGCCATCTGAACCTGTGACATAATATCGTTCATATCGTTGCCTAAACTTTTTAAGGCTCCACGAATCTCATCTTTGTCACTATGGGGAACGACATCGAAATCTAGATTTCCTTGTGCCAATTTTTGTAAGGAAGCAACGATATCATTTTGCAAGCTGTCGGCAAAAGCATCCATGGTATCTGCCATTTGCCCCACTTCATCTTTTTGTTGCAAATTCATGCGCTGGGACAACTCGCCATTTTTTAAGTTTAAAAGCATATTAACGGCTTGATTCAGTGGTACTGAGATCCCACGTGAAACAAAAATTACCAACGCAATGGCAAATGCAATCACCAGAGCAAGAACAATGGTCACAGCATAAAAAATGGCATTCAATTCAGCCTGAATATCATCAAGATAAAGACCTCCTCCAATAACCCAACCCCAATCAGGCTGAATTTTCACAAAGGACGTTTTATCTACAGGCGCTGGGAAACCAGGCTTATTCCACTGGTAATCAACATAACCTTGACCATTAAGCTTTGCCACCCGAGCCATTTCAACGAAGAGCGCTTTACCATTAGGATCAAGCGTCGAGCTAAGACTTTGCCCCTCTAAACTTGGCTTAAGGGGGTGCATCACCATGGTAGGAGTCGTATCCTGGATCCAAAAATAATTGCTCTCATCAAAACGGGTATGTCTAACCGCTTCTTTTGCTGCAGATTGAGCCTCTTCGCGACTCATATCGCCACTTTTTTCCAGAGTTGCATAGTGGTCAATAACCCCCCAAACCCCTTCAACGGTATGTTGAATTTCGATCTGCTTGGCATGATTAAGATTATCTTTTAATTTAAGGTAAACCCAACCAATGGTTAAACTGAAAGCAATAATTAAAATAAAACTTAAGGCAAATATCTTCTGCGAGACTCTAAGGTTTTTCATTTTCTTCCCCCTTTTAATAAATTATATACTCTAACATATACAACTTATTAGGTATTTAGCAATAGGTTGTTTCAACATAAGCAACTAATGATTCAGTGGAACAAAAATCAATTTCGTTACCATACTGACAAACCAGTTGTTTTTTCTCGATTTTTTCGACACCAAAACTTGCAACAACAAGCGGTACAGGATTCTTTAATGTATTAAGAACATCCAAATATCGAGCACCGGCTAAGCGTTCAGGTTTATCGACACCTAATGCAAGATAGTCAACAACGATAAAGAGATCATAAAAATCCTCATTATTAGCGGAATTTTTAAGATAGTTGACGGCATCAGGAAGTTCCTCGTAAACTTTTACATTCCAACCTGCAAGTTGTAATAAAAAGCCGACAACTTTTAATCTCTCAGGTTTCGCAGCCGTTATTATCACTTTTTTCATCTCGTCACCTTAACCATTTGTTTTGTCAAAATGAACCTACTGATCAATGCGTATGCTAACCATTCAACACACAATTCAAGAATTCTTTTTCAACCTTTTTATACCAAGACTACCTAACCTACGGGTTCAGATTCGAGGTGATAATCTTTCACCAAATTTGGAACATCTAAAAGAATCTTCACCTTTTCACCAATTTTACCAAGCCCTCTGATATATTGATCCTCTGACTGGGTCGGTGGTGCATTTTCAATTAAATTTTCGGCAATTTCGACCACCTCATTTACCCGGTCAACAAGCAATCCAACTGTAAGGTCACCGACAGTGACGACAATCACACATGTCCGGTCATCATAAGGTCGCTCTTCCATATTGAAGCGTAGACGAACATCCATAACAGCAATGACTTTGCCTCGCAGATTAATCACTCCACGAATATAATCTGGCATATCGGGTATTTCAGTTATTTTTTGAATACCAACAATCTCAATCACATCACCAATGTCGATACCAAAATCTTCTTGTCCAATTTGAAATGTTAAGTACAGATCTTTTTGCATATTTTCAGCACTCAGAAGATCGTCGTTTTGTATTCTTTCTGTATTCAATGTCATCATATCCTCCAGTTCAGACCACTCTAAATAGTTGGGTAAAAATACTAAGCACTAGCCCAACCTGTGGCAGGAGCTCGACGAGTCGATTGATGTTCAATATGGACCCCCTGACGAAGCTCATCTCTTTCACTAGCTTGGTTGTGATATAAAGCATTACTAGTTACTGCTTGCTTAAGGACAAACCGACTCAACATCTGACGTAATTGATCTGCCTGACTTGACAACTCTTCAGCAGCCGCAGCACCCTCTTCAGCGCTAGCTGTATTTTGCTGTGTTACTTGATCAATCTGACTTAAACCTACCGTCACCTGTTGAATCCCTTGAGCTTGTTCATTACTTGATGCAGCAATTTCACTGACAAGATCAGTCACCTTAACAATGCTATCTACGATCTCGGTAAAACCTGCAGCGGTACGATCCGCGATCGTCACACCATTTTCAGCCTTCTTGACAGACCCTTCTATCAATTCTGCTGTTTCACTTGCCGCTTTTGCGCTACGGGCGGCCAAGTTCCTTACCTCTTCAGCAACAACTGCGAAACCTTTACCATGTTGCCCTGCGCGTGCAGCTTCAACGGCGGCATTTAGTGCCAACAAATTGGTCTGGAAAGCAATTTCATCAATGACCTTAATGATCTTAGCGATATCTTGACCGGATGAGCTAATGTCGCCCATGGCACCAATCATCTCTTGCATGCTGGTATTGCCATGATCCGCAGCCACTTTTGCCTGTTCAGCCAACTGACTTGCTTGAGTTGCGCCTTCAGCACTTTGACGAGTTTGAGTCGAAAGTTCTTGCATTGAAGCGGAAATTTCTTCGAGTGAACTAGCCGATTCAGTTGCCCCTTGAGATAACGATTGACTAGAATCAGAAACTTCGGAGGAGCCTGATGCGATCTGGTCACCAGCCATCTGAACTTGCGACATAATGTCATTCATATCTGCACCTAAACTCTTTAAGGCACCACGAATCTCATCCTGCTCACTATGAGGAATCACATCGAAATCAAGATCACCTTCTGACAATTTTTTCATTGAGACAACGATATCGTTTTGTAAACTGTCAGCAAATCGATCCATCGTTACTGCCATGGTACCGATCTCATCTTTTTGTTGAAGATTCATACGTGAACCAAGTTGACCATTTTCCAAATTGGAAAGCATATCAACCGCTTGATTAAGAGGCTTAGAGATGCCGCGAGATACGACAATAACCAAAACGACAGCAAAGGCTATCACAACAGCCACAACAGAAAGAACAGCGTAAAAAATCGCATTTAGCTCGGCTTGAATATCATCTAAATAAAGCCCAGCGCCAACAATCCAACCCCAATCAGACTGATGTTTCACAAACGAAACTTTATCAACAGGATTTGCGAAACCAGGCTTACTCCACTGGTAATCGACAAAACCTTGACCGCTACTTACAGCTACTTGCGCCATTTCGGAGAATAATGATTTGCCGTTAGGATCAGAGATGGAACTAATATTTGTTCCATCAAGCTCAGGCTTGAGGGGATGCATAACCATTGCTGGTGATGAATCTTGAATCCAAAAATAGTTGCCATTTGCAAAACGGGTATGCCGCACGGCATCTTTGGCCGCGGCTTGAGCCGCTTCCGTTGTCATGGTGCCATTCTTAGCTAAGGTCGAGTAATGGTCAATAACACCCCATACCCCTTCAACAGTATGTTCAATTTCAACATGTTTAGCGTGAGTTAAATTTTCCTTTAAGCGAGAATAAACCCAGCCTATGGTTAGGCTGAAAGCGATAACTAACGTAAAACTCAATACAAAAATCTTGTGGGAAACCTTTAAATTCTTCATACAACCTCCTGAGTGTTTTCTCGCTTGTAAAATTTATCCTCATATTTTTATGTTGTTCATTGAGCTGTGTCGCATCAACATAATGCAGGATACCTCTTTAACCTTTTACATAGCATGAGCTGTGCCAACAAAACAGTAACGAGACAACTACCTGTAATCACAAAACAATTTACAACAAACAGGCAAGGAAACGACAAGAAAAGGGGCATGCAAAAACACATAAGGAGGTAGGAGCTAAGGAGTAAAAACTAAGGAAAGTGCGTAAACAGGGGGGGGATTGAACTCCCTATAACAAAATGCAAACTATAACAATTGTTATAGGGATATTTTCAAGTGTGATTTAATGTTTCTTAAGACGACGACTTAAAGCCGGCTGCGAAATTCCCAACATACGCGCTGCAATAGATTGATTCCCTTGTGAACGTTCCATCGCTACATTGATAAGCTGATTTGCGACATTTTCAAGAGTTGGTAGTTTTTCTGGAAAAGGCAATGACATATCATCAATATCCAACTCTGGAGTGCTGGACACACAATCTTGATCACAATGACCTATGGCACGACGAAACACATCCATCGAAAGAATCCCTTGCGTGTATTGACTCAAGGCATCAAAGATCATCGCTCTAAATTCTCTAACATTACCAGGAAAATGATAGGTATTGAGCAAAACAGGTAATTGCGGCGGCCACGTTGGCGCCTTTTTCTCCAAACCATCTGCCGCTAACTTTAAAAAATAGTCCAACAATAAGGGGATATCTTCGCGCCGTTCACGAAGGGGCGGTAAGTTAACCATGTGGGTGCAAAGTCGATAGTAGAGATCTTTACGGAAAGTCCCTTGTTGCTGCTTTATCACCAAATCGCAATTTGTCGCACAGACCACACGGGCCGTCACTCGTCGCGGCGTATCACTACCAAGAGGGTAATATTCCTGTTCTTGCAATAAACGGAGCAATTTTATTTGTGCCGTTAGGGGCAGATCACCAATCTCATCTAAGAAAATCACCCCACCATTGGCTCTGGCTAGCATCCCTTCACGATTGCGCTCTGCCCCAGTAAAGGCGCCACGAACATGACCAAACAACGTATCACTAAAAGCATTATCATCAAGCCCGGCAACATTGACTGCGACCCACGGCCCCTCAGGTGTACTTAATTGATGTACAGCTTTAGCAATAAGTTCTTTTCCTGCACCAGACTCACCAGTAATCAAAACCGGTTCAGCACTTGCTGAAACGGCCTCCAAATATTTGAAGACTGAATTCATGGTCGGGCTACAGGTAATAATCTCTTCGAACACTTCAGGGTGTTTGAGTCCCACCGACAAGATACCATCTTTAAGAATCTTCAACTCATGTTGTAACTCGCTCTGGTGTAACAATCTTTTCAATCCAGCAATCAAATGGTTGATCTCTGTTGTTTTAGTGAAATAATCGCTGGCACCAAGCTTCATGCACTTTACGGCGGTATCCAGTTGATTTAAACCACTGACTACGACGACAGGAATATTTGGATAATTTTGAGTAATTTCTGGCAACAGATCTTCACCCGTCGGCGGCGGCATCGTCATATCTAAAATAATCAAACTAAACGCCTGTTGCTGTAATAAATCCAGCACTTGATCACTGTGCTGGCAGCAAATAATATTATTGATTCCAGCGTTATATTCTAAGGTAAAACTAAAACTCTCCAACCATTGCGCTTCATCATCAACCAGCAAAATGGGTACAGAGGGGTATGGTGTCGACTCTATCATTTACTCTCCTTAACAGATGGTAAAGAAACAACAATGCTTGTTCCACTTCCGACAACACTTTCAATTTGCAAAAGGCCTGAATGTTCTTCAATAATGCGAGTTGAAATGGATAATCCTAGTCCAGTTCCACCCGTTTCACGCTTCGTGGTAAAGAATGGGTTGGTTACCTTAATTAAATTTTCGTCTGCAATACCACAGCCCTGATCAAAAACCTCAATTTCAACCATCTCACTTGTTGGATTAAACCGAGTAGTAACAATAATCGCCTCATCGACATCAGTCAGTGCTTGGCATGCGTTCATAATAAGATTGACGATAACCTGCTCAATTCGCTGCTCTGAGCCGAGAAAATGCGGAATAGTATCGTCATAATGCACTTCAAAATGTCGCGTCGCCTGCTTAATCGTATTATTGGCTAAACGAATGGCGACAGATACAACATGGTTTAAATCAACGCTTTGCTGCTGAAGGGTGTCTCCTTCATCACGGACAAAATTTTTCAAATCATCAACAATAAATTTTATCCGTTCACTGCCATCTATAATCCGATCCGGGAGTCGTTCTAAAGTCTCGCGTAAGCGACTATAGGGGAGACGACCCAAGAGGAAATCACCATGTTCATGGGAGTAATCATCGAGTAAAGGTAAAGCAGCAGCGATAATTTCTTTCAAAATTGGCGCACTGTGCATAATCACGCCATTTGGATTATTAACTTCATGAGCGATACCCGCGGCAAGCTCCCCTAACGATGCTAAGCGAGCAGACCGGATCGCCTCCTCGCGCAGTGTCACGGATTCAGTAATATCACTGGCAACCTCTATGACGTTGATAACTTGACCTTGTTGATCGAATTGAGGGAAAGCCTTAACACCCCACCGTGTTCCATCCGGTGAGGTGATTTTTGCCGATTGAATCTCCCCTGTTTTAAAACAATCACGTACTGGACACTCTTTACACATTCTTTCATCTTTATTCCACAGCGTGTAACAGGCAACCTGCGGCGCGCTAGAGTCTCGAAAGTTCCAGCGCCGCTGACCGTGATTACTCCAGCGTATGCGCATGTCGGGATCGATAACCGAGATAACATCCTGAATACCATCTAAAATGGATTTAAATTCAGCAGATAGTAATTTGTATTCTTCTTCTCGTTCTTCAAGTTGTCGTTGTACTTGTTTCAGCGGAGAGATGTCTTCATGGATCACAATAAAACCATCACATTCACCATCACTACTTGCCATTGGCGCCGCTGAGATAAGTAGTTCTAAGCAATTCCCTTCTTTATCGTATCGCTGTGCCTCTTTTGCATGAAAAAGGATCCCATGACAAACAATATCGCGATTCGCTTCGACCTCTTCAAGCTTTCCGTTACTAATCAAAGGATATGGTTTGCCGATCACTTCATCTCTTGCCCAACCAAATATTCGCTCAGCACCAGGGTTCCATAACTCAACAGTTCCTTCGCAATCTAAAACAACAATAGATAGTGGCGCTTCACTAATGATTGTTTCTAGCGCTGTAAGAGCTTGCTGTAACTCTATTTCAATCTTTTTACGAGCATCAATTTCGTGATCTAACTGATCTCGCGAGGTAGTTACTTGCCTTAAATTTTTCAACATAAAATTGAACGAGTGATACAACTGCTCTATTTCATAGCCTTTAGTTGGCCCTAGTTGGAAATCTAAATCACCACGGCCAACATTTTTAAACGCCAGTACTGCCCGTTCAAGCGGGCGTGAGATATCACCCGCCAACCGATAAGCGATAAGCAATGCAAAACTAAACCAAACAAAGGCAACCGCACACACCAAGCCCAGCGTACGATCAATGACCATATCAAGTCGCGCTTGAGTTGAATGAAGAGTGTCAGGCTGATAGATAACTCCAATCACCCAATCCCATGGTTCAAAGTAGCAATATGCGATGAGAGCACTAAGCTCATGCTCATGCTCATGCTCATGCTCATGCTGATGTTCATGCTCGTGTTCGTGTTCGTGCTTTTTATCGACAATATCTTGAACAACTTGAACAAACTTTGACTTATTTAAAAAGTCCTCTGCACTCATCTGGTGAAAATATTCTTTGACTAAATGATCTTGTTCGATCATAAGTTGTTCCGTTTTAACATCGTGGATGTGATTTCCAACAAATTCACGGCCACCCCCTAGCCCTGGTGATTCCAACATAAAAATATGACTGTTGACACCAAGAGAAACATTTTCAATGGCATTGAATAGGGAAACTAAATCTGCTTGTCGTTCACCGACGTATAGCATGCCAACAATGGCGCTTTTATTTTCGTCATACAACGGCATATAAGCCGTATTATACCAATCATTTACAACATAGGCTCGACCAACAAATACATCACCAGAGAGAACTTGACTAATAACGGGATCAACTTTTCCATCTGGATGGATAGCGGGAATGAACGTCCCTGCTGCGGAGCTTCCTGTGGTAGTAGGTACCGTAGATGACACACGCAACATATCCCCTGAAGGATTCATCCGTTGAAACAATGTACAGGTCACACCAAGGGTTTTTGACACATTACGGATAAAATGATCGGTACTTATCTGCTGCGATCTTTGAGGATCCTGCAAAACGAAAGATGGCAGGCTAATTTGTTGAACAGATAAATCATACTGATTTACGGCATTCCATTGACGATACGTTTTCTCATCAACCAATGAACCCGTGCGTTCCATTAAGGCATATGCAGCATCAAGATTATAAATAAGTCGCTGTTCAACTTGAAGTTGCAACGCTTCGATCATCAAATAGGTGTTATATATCCCCTTTTTAGCTTCATCAACACTGAGAAGAACAAGCTCTCTTCCGACCTCATTTTCTACCTTATTAAGCTGAAAAAAAATCACTGACGTGATAGAGATCGTCGTCATAAAAACAAGGATTAAAGCCAATGTTGCTATTTTAGAATGAATCTTCATTTAGCCACCAATAAAAGAGTTTTATTTTTCAATCTACCTGTTTTCGTACAACTTCTCAACGATACGACGAATAAAATCAGAGTGAACTATCGACAACTGTATACAGTTTACTTTATACTGCGTTGATTATTGAGACGTGGCAGAGCGATTTGCCTATTTATCCCATAGTGTGCAATGTATTAAAGGAGAGAAAGAATGTCAGAATTTAAGTATCAAGATCCATTCCCACTTGGCAAAGACGATACCGAATACCGTCTGTTGACTGCTGACTATGTTAGCACTGCAGATTTTGATGGCCAAGAAGTACTAAAAGTGGCTCCCGAAGCGCTGGCATATTTATCAAATGAAGCCTTTCGTGATGTAAACTTCTTACTACGTCCTGCTCACAATGAGAAGGTGGCACAAATCCTTACAGATCCTGAATCGTCAGACAACGATCGTGGCGTTGCCATGGCAATGCTACAAAATGCTGTTGTTGCGGCTAAGTTTGAACTGCCATTCTGCCAAGATACAGGTACTGCGACAATCTTAGGTAAAAAAGGACAAGGCGTTTGGACTGGATGTAACGATGCGGAACAACTTTCTGCTGGTGTCTACAAGACCTATACTGAAGAGAACCTACGCTACTCACAAAATGCTCCGATCAATATGTACGATGAGGTCAACACCAAGTGTAACCTCCCTGCACAAATCGATCTTATGTCAACAGAAGGTAACGAGTACAAGTTCCTCTTTGTTGTTAAAGGTGGCGGTAGTGCTAACAAGAGCTATCTTTACCAAGAGACAAAAGCCACCATCAACAAGAACACGTTGGTCGACTGGTTAGTGGCAAAAATGAAATCACTGGGTACTGCGGCGTGTCCTCCATACCACATCGCATTTTGTATCGGCGGCACCAGCGCTGAGACCTGCCTCAAGACTGCTAAACTTGCTTCAACAGGTTACCTTGACAACCTACCAACTGAAGGTAACGAAGGCGGTCAATCTTTCCGTGATGTCGAACTAGAAAAAGAGTTAGAAAAACGCGCTCAAGAACTTGGCATTGGTGCTCAGTTCGGCGGTAAGTACTTTGCTCACGATATTAAGGTTGTTCGTTCAAGTCGCCACGGTGCTTCTTGCCCAATCGGTATTTCAGTTTCTTGTTCAGCTGACCGTAATATCAAAGCGAAGATCAACAAAGATGGTATCTGGCTTGAGAAGATGGACACCAACCCTGCGCGCTTGATGCCTGAAGGTGCACGTGGCTCACGTCCAAACGTGGTAGAGATTGACCTAAACAAGCCTATGAAAGAGATTTTAGCTGAACTTTCTAAGCACCCAACTAAGACACAACTCTCTCTAACGGGAACAATTGTTGTTGGTCGTGACATTGCTCACGCGAAGTTCCGCGAGATCATTGAGCGTGGCGAAGAACTTCCTCAGTACCTCATGGATTACCCAATCTACTATGCTGGTCCAGCAAAGACACCTGCAGGTAAAGCATCAGGTTCATTTGGTCCAACAACAGCTGCCCGCATGGATCCATATGTTGACATGCTGCAATCACGCGGCGCATCAATGATTATGATCGCTAAAGGTAACCGTTCACAACAAGTTACTGACTCATGTGGTAAGCATGGCGGTTTCTACCTCGGTTCAATCGGTGGACCTGCTGCGGCACTTGCTGAGTACAACATCAAGAAAGTTGAATGCCTTGATTTTGAAGAGCTCGGCATGGAAGCAGTATGGAAAATTGAAGTGGTTGACTTCCCTGCTTTCATCCTTGTTGATGATAAGGGCAACGACTTCTTTAAAGAGCTCGGATTTTAATCCTCTCTTTATCTGAACGTAAAAAGGCCAGAGCTTTTCCTCTGGCCTTTTTTATTTTTCACCACAAAAAAACACTTACAGATCAATCATCTTCAGCGCAATAATCAAGTATCGCTTGAATGAATTTTTGACCATATTTATCCACCTTATGCTTACCAACACCATTGATCTCTAACATTGTCTCTTGGTGCGAAGGTAAATAAAAAGCCATTTCAATCAGAGTTGCATCACTAAACACAACAAAAGGTGGCACGTGGTGTTCATCGGCAATTTTCTTGCGTACATCACGTAAACGTTGAAACAACACCTCATCATAATCAAGATCAATCGCCCTCTTTTTCACCGTTTTTTTGGTTACCGCTTTAATACGAGGTCGCGCGAGTTGTAACGACTGCTGACCAACAAGAACGGATCGCGACAATTCGGTTAACTTCAAAACAGAATAATTGGCAACATCTTGGTACAGATAACCAAGATGAACCAACTGACGAATGAGACTACTCCAAGCGTCTTGCGCTTTATCTTCACCAATTGAAAAAGTGCTCAATTGATCATGTTGCAGCTCTTTCATTCGTTTTGTATGTGCACCACGTAGTACATCAATCACATGCTTAGCGCCAAAGCGCTGACCAACGCGATAGACGCACGACAGCACTTTTTGTGCATCTTGAGTCGCATCGTAACAATCAGGAGGGTTCAAACACATGTCACAATTACCACAATCTTCTACAGTTTTTTCTCCAAAATAACCCAACAAGGCACGTCGACGACACGTTAAGGGTTCTGCATAACTAACCATGGCATTCAACTTATGGATTTCAATACGATTCTGATCTGGGTTATTCCCCTTTTCAATCAACCCACGGGCAATGGCAATATCACCATAGCCAAACAGCAACAACGCTTCAGCGTTTACCCCATCACGACCTGCACGACCCGTTTCCTGATAATAACTTTCAATATTCTTCGGCAGATCATAGTGAACAACAAACCTGACGTTTGATTTATCAATCCCCATACCAAAAGCGACAGTTGCGACCACAATGTGCAACTCATCACGTAAAAAATCATCCTGCACCTGTTGCCTAACCGTATCGGCTAAACCTGCGTGGTATGCTGCGGCACGGTAGCCTTGGACAATAAGTTTCTCAGCAATCTCCTCAACCCGCTTGCGGCTTAAAGCGTAAACAATTCCACACTCATCGGGATGCTGCTCTAAAAAATGGTTAAGCTGTAGTTGAGGCTTCTGTTTATCTATAACGGTATAACGAATATTAGGTCGATCAAAGCTACCAATGAACACTTCAGCACTGTTCAAGTTTAAACGAGAAATAATATCTTGCCGTGTTTGTGGATCGGCCGTCGCGGTGAGAGCAATTAAAGGAACATGAGGAAAATGTTGACGGAACTGGCCGAGTTGCACATATTCTGGACGAAAATCGTGCCCCCATTGTGAGACGCAGTGAGCTTCATCAACGGCAATAAGCGCTAAAGGGATCTCACTCAAGCGCTCCATAAACGCACGACTCATTAAACGTTCTGGCGCGACATAAATTAAATCAAGGTCATTGCTATGTAACCGCGCCAACACCTGGCGCGCCTCTTCAGCTTTTAACGATGAATTATAATACGCTGCACGGACTCCATTGGAATTTAATGCATCAACTTGATCCTTCATTAATGAAATCAATGGGGAAACAATAATTGCCAAACCATCCCGCAGCAATGCTGGGATTTGATAACATAATGACTTTCCGCCACCAGTAGGCATCAAAACAAATGCATCGTTTCCAGCCATGACAGTTTCTATAATCTTCTGCTGATCAGGTCGAAATTCACGATAGCCAAAGACATTTTGCAATGTTTGTAATGCTAAGTCTGACAAGGAAGCCCTCTCATTTCATTGTGAGATCAAAGTTATTATCTGAATAGACTAATCGCTAATATCTGCGATTCATAATAAAAAAGCGCCGTATAGGCGCTTTTTTAAATAACTTATTATGCGAGTTCATCTGTCGCAACATGATATTGTGGGTCACCCACCTGCTCTACGACAACCATTTTACCTGCCGTACTTAATAGATCACGACACTCTGCACTCAGATACATCATATTCAATGTTTTACCATGAGCTTGATAACGCTCACCTAAACTATTGATCGCTTCTAAGCCTGAATGATCGCAAACCCGAGAGTCTTGAAAATCAATGACAACGGTTTCTGGATCAGTCTGTGGATTAAAAATATTATGAAAACTATGAACCGAACCAAAGAATAATGGCCCTGAAAGGTGATAAACTTTACGTTGTTGTTCATCAATTTCAGAAGACGCGTGAATCTCCTTCGCACTATTCCATGCGTAAACTAGCGCTGAGACAATCACACCAACGGCAACAGCAATGGCCAAATCTGTTGCAACAGTCACACCCGATACGAGGATAAGAACCAAAGCATCACTGCGAGGAATGCGATTCAAAATTCGTAAACTTGACCATGCAAATGTTCCAATAACAACCATGAACATAACGCCGATAAGTGCTGCAATGGGGATCATCTCAATCAAGCCTGACGCAAAGACAATAAAGCACAACAAGAACAGTGCAGCGCTGATTCCAGACAGTCGACCACGGCCACC
>Ga0193956_1000172_pt1 | contig 30644 bp, 36 predicted proteins | sample BB_7_MG_FD_140358 | JGI IMG/M metagenome (GOLD analysis project Ga0193956, IMG submission 140358) | Microbial mat bacterial communities from the Broadkill River, Lewes, Delaware, United States - BB_7_MG | ecosystem: Environmental > Aquatic > Freshwater > River > Microbial mats | place: USA...
CTTCATCATTTTTAGATTCTGATTTTCCATTAAATGTATTTGTAGAACTACCTTTTACACCAATTCCTAAAAAACCATTTGCCTCTTTGGCAGCTTGTCCCACTAATGTTGAAGTATCAGTGCCAGGAGCAAGTGTCAACCCACCATTAATACCAGTATTATTAGTTCGATTTGTTTTTCTTTCATCTTTTGATGTATTTTGAAGTGACTCAATTATTAGTACTTGTATAATATCACCTACTTGTAAATCTTTTTTATCCGCAAATAATGAAGCACCTCTTCGTGAATATAAAGTACCTTTTCTTTTCCTTACAGGTTCTACAACTTTTGGTATTTGTAATTTTGGTTTGGCATCAATATTTAATTCTTTTACTTTATCTTCTTTAGATGCACAACCACTTAATACAGAAAGTATTAATACACCAATAAAAATTCTAAGCCTCATACTTATTCTCCACTATTATTTTAAGATCTACAGCAATTTTAATATTTTTAGAAGTACTCTTTATCATTGCATTAACTCCATATCGGATCAATATTGGTTCAATATTGGTATCATAATCACACACAATGAGAAGTTTATCTTTATATACTTTAATTGATTGGACATTTTTTTGTTCTAATAAATTTACGATAATAACAGATTCTTTATAAATCGTTTTTTCTAGTTTCATAGATTTATCAAGAACTTTTTGTTGAATATTAAGACTTTGATTATTAGCCAACATTCCATTTTCTCCACCAAATTTATTACTCATGTGATTGTAGTATAATGCAAACATTATTATTAATGCAAGCATAGATAATGCTTTTATAATAAGTTGTTTTTTATTACGACCTTTTATTACTATAATCATCTATACCCCTTAATTTGGACTCTATTATTTTATTACGAATGATGTAAAAAATATTTTTGATACAGAACTCTTTTTAATCTCTTCTTGTTCACCTATAGCATCATTTAATATATTATTAATTTCATCTATCATCTCTTCTTTTAACATTGCCTTACCACCAACTGTTAAAAGTTCTTCACTACTTCTTGCACTGATTTGTTTAATTACAGAATCCACAAGCTCCGCTTTATTAGCATCAACTAGTCCACCAATTGTTGGCTCTGTTGATTTAATAGTAAAAGATAGTTTCATAAGTTTTGCTCTACCTTTAGCATCAGTAATATTTAAAACTAAATTATCAATTTTAGATTGAAATGTTTCTCCCATATCTTCTTCTGAAGCTTCCGCAGGTGCATCAGACTTAGCTGCCATTGATACTTCTTCTTTAGGAGCATCACTAAATACACCTTTAGAATACAATAAATATCCTCCTGCTCCAACTGCACCTAATAATAATACTACTAATAGTAATAATACAATTAGTAAACCTTTTCCACTACCACTTTTTTTCTCTTCTACTGCTTCTTTTTCATCTGCCATAATTATTTCTCCTCTTTTTTAGTTTCGTCTTTATTTATTCTCATTTTTTTCATCAAAATTGTTGAAGTTTTAATATCAAGTTTTTTCAAGATTTTCATAACTCTTTTTTGTTTCATTCTAACCATAATATCAAAAACTTCGTCAATTTCCCCTGCATCTATCATCTCATTAAATACATTTATTACAACACCAAGTTTCATCTTATCATACATTAACATCACTTTTGTTGTTATAACTCTATTGATTTCATCTAAAATTTGTTGATTTTCTTTTTTAGTTCTTATTATACTTTCCTCATCTTCTTGGATGACTTTTTGTATTTTTTCTAACTCTTTTTTATTTTTTTGATATTCTAATTCTTTTAACTCATAAAACTCATTTAATTCATCTTTTACTTCAATAAGTTCTTGTTTTTCCTTATATAATTCACTTTGTTCTACAGGAATAGCCACAGAAAAAGTTATTAGTAAAGATATTAGAAGTGATATTTTAATAAACATTTGTTGCCTTTTTATTTTGAATGAACTTTGCTTGTACATATTCAGCAGAAACAATCTCTTCTTGCTTTAATATCTCTTTCAGTCTCTTTTTTTTCTCTTCTTGTATTATATAATTAAACTGTTCGCTCTCTTTGTTTAAAGATATAATTACATTATCATAACCATCAATTTGCTTTTTAAGATGTTCTTTTTTCTGAGCAAGTTTAATCATATGCTCTTTCATCGTATCTTTATGTATTTGAAGAACCCTAAAATCTGAAATAGCACCCATAATATCAACACTAGCAGTATGCAATGCATTGTTTGTGTTATAAAGTTCTGTATCAATATCATCAATTTTTGATAATGCTTGCTGTTTCAATTGAACTTGCTGATTTATTTGTTGTTGTTTTAATTTATATAGTTTATTTATCATTAAACTTTTCCAAACAATATAATCATATCCCAAAGATCTAAAGTATATGTTTCAATATGATCTCCAATCCAAGGGAGTGAAATAATAATAAAAATAGATACTATAATCATTTTTGGAACAAAAGACAAAGAGGCATCACTAATTTGTGTAACAGCTTGAAATATACTAATTATCAATCCAATAACCATACTAACAATCAAAGATGGTAAACCTAACATTAAGATGATTTTTACTGTACTTTGTGATATAGCTATTAAATCCATTTTAATCTTTTATTTTTATTGTAATCTCAATTGTTTTATTATTCAATAGTTGGCTCAAAAGTGATGCTAAATCAGCACTTTTAACTGTAGTTACTTCACTATCATCACTTTTAATCACAGGAACATCTTCTTTGACTTCATCTGGAATATCAAAATCCTCCAAAACTATATCTTCATCAATATTTTCTATTTTGATATTTTCATCTTCTATTGGAGTATTGTTTTCATTTACTTCTTCATCAAAATCTTCAATTGATATTTCATCAATTGTTGCAGATGAATCACTAACTGTCCCGCCTAATGCTTCTAACATATCTGATTCAATAAGTTCATCCAATTGTGATAAATCATTTAACATACTAATCCCCTATATTTGATTTATTTAGATTATCATCATCGAAAACATCAAACATATCCTCAATTGTTCTAATATCACTAGCAATTGGCTTTTTAGCAGATGATTCAAGTCTTTTATCAATATAATTAACCAAATCACTAGCACTTCGCAAACTGATATCTCCAATTCCATATTTATCTAAAAAGCTTTGTTTAATACCATCTTTTGGTAAAAGAAATTTTAAATATTTAGAAACAAAATCATCTTCAATTATTTTATTTTCATCAATTAAAAAGATTTCATGAGGATCGTCTTTAATCAGATTTTTTAAGCTATTAAGAGATACTACTTCTCTTATTTCACCATCATCAATCTTAAATCTAATATTCCCATGATCCAAAACCTTATGCATCTCGTTGTTAAATGATACACTACCATAAATAAATATATTCACACGAAACCTTTAATATTGAATTATTTTTCTTAATTATATCTTTATTTTATTAAAGTTTAGATAAAATGCTAGTATTAACAAATAATATAGGAAATTAAATTTTGAAAAAATTTTTATTAACACTTTGTTTATCTTTGACACTTTACAGTCAGACGATAAAGGATATTTCAAATATAGTTGGTATTAGAGAAAATCCACTTATAGGTCATGGTTTAGTAGTAGGATTAGCAGGGAGTGGTGATAAAAGTCAATTTACTATGCAATCACTTCAAAATTTATTAAGAAATGCATTTATTAAAATTCCTGCATCTTCAATTAAATCAAAAAATATAGCGACCGTTATGGTTACTGCTGTATTACCTGCTTTTGCAAGACAAGGCGATAAATTAAAACTAAAAATCTCTTCTGTAGGTGATGCAAAATCACTTGATGGAGGACAACTTTTATTAACTCAGCTTAAAGGTGTTGATGGGAAAGTTTATGCCCTTGCACAAGGTACAATTACAGCAAATGATAAGATCAAAACGAGTGGTTATATCTATGAGGGTGCTATAGTAGAGAATGAGATAGATTATAATTTGCGAGATGAGAAATATATAACATTAAGTTTATTAAGAGCTGATGCAAAGATTGCTGCATTGGCGCAAGATAAGATTAATGAAAAATTTGAAAAAGATATTGCTTATGCATTAGACACAAGGACAATTGAGATTTCAAAGCCAAGTAACATGTCTATAGTACGATTTATCTCTGAAGTTCAAAATATAAATTTAGATACTATGATAAAAAATAAAGTTATTATAGATCCAGTAAAAGAGATTATTGTTGCTGGTGCAGATATAACAATAAGCCCAGTTACTATCTCAAGAAAAAACTTTACTCTAAGAATTAAAAAATCTGATTTTAATGATAAAGAATGGGAAGATCCAGCAAAAAATGTTGGATTAAATATTGGAGACAATGTTACAATTGGTCAAGAACCAGTAAAAGTAAATTTAGATAATGCGTTAGTCAATACAAAAAGACAACCAACAGTATCTGACTTAGTAAGGGCGATGAAAATTATGAAACTAAATATTACTGAAATTATAGAAACAATAAAAATGCTTGATGACTTAGGTGCAATCAACGCAGATGTAGAGATGGTGAGATAGTATGGCAGAATTTTTAAGTCAAGATGAGATTGATGCGTTATTGGACATTGCCGATGAAGATGGTGGTATTGAAGAATTAGATAATGATGACAATTTAGCATCAGCCAAAGGTAAGAGTTGGGCTATTTATGATTTTAAAAAGCCCAATAGAATATCAGCAGAACAAGAAAAAGCTTTTAATGCCTTGCATGAAAAAATGTTAAGAACTACTATTAGTGAACTTTCGGCAATGCTTAGAAAGATTGTTGATGTAAAACTATACAGTATTGAGCAAATGACTTATGGTGAGTTTATTTTATCTATTCCACAAATCACTAGTTTAAATACACTTTCAATTAAACCTCTTGAGGGTAGAATTGTAATGGAATGTAACCCTGCAATTAGCCACAAAATAATAGCTCACCTTCTTGGAAATGGAGATAGTTCGTTAACAGACTCAACAGAAAAAGAGCTTACTGAGATTGAACTTGAAGTGTTCAATCATTTTTATCAACTTATTATAAAACAATTAAAAGTTGCTTGGGATGAAGTATCGACAATTAATCTAAAAACAGAAAGTATCGATACCAATGCGAATGCTATTCAAATTATTTCAGATCATGAGATTGTTTTATTGGTTGTATTTGAAATAACTATTGATGATGAATCTGGATTTTTATCTATTTGTTATCCTATTACATATATAGAATCACTTTTAGAAGTTATTGTGGAAAAAGTTTTTGCGGAAGCTAAACACAAAAAAGTAAGTAAACAAAAAGATATAAATGCACTAATATCTGGTTCTCAAATGAAAATAGATGTTATGTTAGCCGAGACTGAGCTATCTGCTAAAGAGATATTGGAACTTAGAGAAGATGATATTATCTCATTCAATAAAAATGCAAACAGTACATCAACAAAAGTTTATATTAACAATAAAGAAAAATGGTCAGCTATTGCAGGCGCTGCTAATAACAGAAAAGCGATACAAATAAAATCAAATATAGATCATGAAAAAATCGAAACACTAGCTTCATTAAAAGCTTTAAATGAAGAGAGAGAAGAAAAAACTAGACAAGCAAATGAAGCAATTGCAAAACTTATTTCTGTAAGAAACGAATTTTAATAAATTTCATTTATTAGTTTTTTATAAAAACTTAGCTATAATCATCCAATAAATAATGAACTATTTAAAGGATAATTATGCTTTTAACTCCTGGTCCAACTGCCGTTCCTGAATTTGTAAGAACTGCAATGAGCGGTGAGACACTACATCATCGAACACCCGAATTTGAAAATATATTTAAAAATACACGAGAATTACTATTAGAGCTATTCGACATGCCAGAAGCTGTTATGTTAGCGTCAAGTGGTACAGGTGCTATGGAAGCTTGTATTACAAATCTTACAAGAAAAAAAGCTTTGACAATCAACAGTGGTAAGTTTGGTGAAAGATTTGGAAAGATTTGCGAAGCGCATAATATTCCAAATATTGAAATAAAACATGAGTGGAATACTGCAGTATCACAAAAAGAGATAGTGGAGACACTAAACAATAACAGTGATATTGATGCTATATTTATTCAAGTGTGTGAAAGTGCTGGAGGATTAAGACATCCAGTTGAAGATATCGCAAAAGCTGTAAAACAGATCAATCAAGACATTATGGTTGTAGCTGATGGTATTACTGCTGTTGGTGTAGAAAGAATTGATACTACAAATATTGATGCTCTTATTACAGGTAGTCAAAAAGCACTTATGCTTCCTCCTGGTCTTGCAATGATTGGTTTTAGTAATGCAGCTGTAGCAAAAATTGAAGAGTCTCCAAAAGGTTACTATTTTAATCTCGCTAGTGAAATCAAAAAACAAAAAACAAATACTACAGCATACACAGCTGCTACTACTCTTATTATTGGACTAGGAAGTATTTTAGAAAAACTAAAAGAGATTGGATTTGACAATCTTTATAAACTTACAGCTACTAGAGCTAAAGCTACTAGAGAAGCATTAAAAGCAATCGGACTTGAAGTTTACCCATCAACTCCAGCAAACGCAATGACTACAATTTATTGTGAAGAATCAAATGCTGTGAGAAAAGTACTAAAAGAAAAATTTGACTTAAATATCGCTGGTGGACAAGATCATCTAAAAGGTAAAATTTTTAGAATCAACCACATGGGACTTGTTGCTGATTATGAAGCAGCTTGGGCAGTTAATGCAGTTGAAAAAGCTCTTGATGAACTTGGTATTAGAGAATTTGATGGAACAGCAAACAAAATATTTATGAAAGAAAATACAAAATAATGATTTTTGAACACGAAATACCAACAGGAAGTAGATTGTACTTTGGTAAAACTGCAAAATTAAAAAGAGAACTAGAATATAAATCAAGTGAATTTTTAATTCAAGAAGGATTTGAAGAGATTATGACTCCAAATTTTTCTTATGGTGGACATCAAAGTATAGACGATACAAAACAGCTTATTACACTTGCTGATGAATCAAACAATAGTTTAGCATTAAGAGCTGATAGTACTTTGGATGTAGTTAGAATCATCACAAAAAGACTAGGAAGAGCAACTGAGCATAAAAAATGGTTTTATATTCAACCTGTATTTACATACCCTGCAAATGAATCTTATCAAATTGGAGCAGAGTGGATTGGATATGATAATATGAGTGATATTATTAATTTAAATTGTAATTTATTAAAACAACTAAAAATCACACCACTTGTGCAAATTGCAAATATTAATATACCATTAATTATTGCAAAAGAATGGAATATAGATATAAACCTATTCAAAAATGGTGAAATTGGTGCTTTATTTGATTTAAACTTACCATGGTTATCAAATCTAATTAGTATCAAAACAGCTGATGATTTAAAAAAGATTATAGATGATATTCCAGAATCGTTAAAAAAAGAGTGTCAAAAGCTTATAGATATATCACAAAATGTATCATACAGCAATGTTAATATATCACCAATATACTATAGTGCAATGAAATATTATGATAATATTTATTATAGAGTTATACAAGACAATTTAACTCTTGCAAAAGGTGGGGGATACAAAAGTAATGGAGTAAATTCATTAGGTTTTGCATTATATACAGATAGTTTATTAAAAGTTATAGAAGGATAGAATTTGAGTAAAGCAGATGTAATTGTAGGGATACAATGGGGTGATGAAGGAAAAGGTAAGATAGTTGATAAACTAGCTCAAGAATATGATATGGTTTGTAGAAGTCAAGGTGGACACAATGCTGGTCATACTATATGGGTGGATGGAGTAAGATATGCACTACATTTAGTACCATCTGGTATTCTAAATCCTAAAGCCATCAACGTTATAGGAAATGGAGTAGTGGTAAATCCTCAATCAATTATTACAGAGATGGAGCAGTTTGAAAACTTAGAAGGTAGAATTTTTATATCTGATAAAGCACATTTAAATCTTCCATACCATAGTTTAATTGATCAAGCAAGAGAGAAACTAAAAGGTGACAATGCTATTGGAACAACTGGAAAAGGGATTGGACCTGCATATTCTGATAAAATAAATAGAATTGGACAAAGAGCTGGAGAGCTTTTAAATCCAGAAAAACTATGCCAAAATATTTTAGATTATTTTAAAGAAAATAAAGTTATTTTTGATGCTTTAAATGTAGCTGTACCAAACAAAGATGAACTTTTAGCTGAACTTAATATCTACAATGAAAAACTTGGAAAATTTATTACAAATACAACAAACCTAGTTTGGGATGCTCTAGATGCTGATAAAAAAATACTATTAGAAGGTGCGCAAGGTACACTACTAGATATTGATCATGGAACTTATCCATATGTAACTTCAAGTGCAACAGTAAGTGCTGGTGCTTGTACAGGACTAGGAATTGCACCAAGTGATATTGGAACTGTAACTGGTATCGTAAAAGCATATACTACAAGAGTAGGAAATGGACCTTTCCCAACTGAAGACTTTACTGATGCAGGTGAAACTATGGCAGATGTAGGAAAAGAAGTAGGAACAACAACTGGACGTGGACGAAGATGTGGATGGTTTGATGCTGTTGGTGTTAGACATGCAAGTAGATTAAATGGTTGTAATCAATTGTCTCTAATGAAATTAGATGTTTTAGATGGCTTTGAAACTATTAAAATTTGTGTTGCTTATGAAGTAAATGGTGAAAGAATCACTTACGTTCCATCAAATATGGATGATATCACACCAATATACGAAGATATAGCTGGATGGGATAGTGTTGTAGGTTGTAGAGATTATGATCAGCTACCACAAACTGCAAAACAGTATATTGAAAGAATTGAAGAATTAACAAAAACAAAAGTTGGTATTATCTCAACAAGTCCTGAAAGAGAAGATACAATTATAAGATAGCAATCAAAGACAGATGAATATTGTTTCATCTGTCTTTATATAGTATGCATTAGCATAATTAGAGGAGATACATTGAAATTAAAAAAACAACATAGTTCATACATAGCTAGAAAAATTACAAAAGATATTGTAAATTCTGAATTTATAGAGGTTAGAAAAGAGAAATCTTTGATAACTGAAGTGTGTGAAAATATATTAAATGATGATATACAAAAAGAGCTAGATCTGGATAATGCTGTTAATGAACTACTTGACAATCAAGAAGATGAAATAGAATTTTACAAAGCAGACTACAGACAGCTATTTTGGATGACTAAAAAAAGAATGGCAAATGATTTTGGCGTAAATTTAAATTTTGAAGATAGATTTTCTAATATTGCTCATTTTATTATGGATTATTTATATGAAGAAGATTTTATTCATTTTACTGTAAATGATAATCAAGTTAAAAATATCATATCAAGCTCAATTGATAACTTTATAAAAGGTTATGATGAAGCAGATACATTGGCATATGAAAAAATAAAAACTTACAAAAGAAAACTTATTCCAGGAACGGAAGATTACGATATTGTATTTAATAGACTATATGAAGAAGAGTTAGTTAGAAAAGGGTTAATATAAGATGCAAACAATTTATATATATTTAGAAAACGGTACATTTTTAGAAGCAAAATCATTTGGAGCAAGTGGTACAGCAGTTGGAGAAATAGTATTTAATACATCAATGACTGGTTACCAAGAGATCATCACAGATCCTAGTTATGCAGGTCAATTTGTTACATTTACATCACCAGAGATTGGAAATGTTGGAGTAAATGATAATGACAATGAAAGTTCACAAGCACATTGTAAAGGTGTATTAGTACGTGCATACAATGAAGAGTATTCAAACTTTAGAGGTGAAAAAAGTTTATCTACACTTTTAAAAGAAAATAATACTTTAGGAATTTGTGACATTGATACAAGATACTTAACAAAAATGTTAAGAGACAATGGTGCAATGATGATGATTGCATCAACTGAAATTTCTAGTCAAGAAGAGTTAAAAAAACAACTTGAAAATAGCCCTAGAATTGAAGATATCAACTATATAGAACAAGTAAGCACAACAGAAACATATATTCATAAAAATGGTGCGTGGAATATGTCTACTATGGAATATAACAAAGCTCATATGAGTGATAAAAAAGTTGTTGTTGTTGACTTTGGAGTAAAAAGAAATATTTTAAATGAACTAGTTGAATCAGGTCTTGAAGTAGAAGTAATTCCAAGTAATTTTAATGGTGAAGACTTGATAAAAAGATTTGAAGCTGGTGAGATTGGTGGAGTATTTTTAAGTAATGGTCCAGGAGATCCACTGACACTTACAAAAGAGAAACTAGAAGTTCAAAAACTTATAGATAAAAACATCCCTATGTTTGCTATTTGCTTAGGACACCAAATGCTAAGTATCGCACATGGTCATGATACATATAAATTAAAGTTTGGTCAACACGGTGGAAATCATCCAGTTAAAAATAATAAAAATGTAGTTGAGATAACAGCTCAAAATCATAACTATAATGTTCCAGACTCTATAGAAAATATAGCAGAATTAACACATATAAATTTATTTGATAATACTATTGAAGGTGTAAAATACAAAGATAAACCAATCTTCTCTGTACAACATCATCCAGAAGCAAGTCCTGGACCACATGAAAGTAAATATATATTTAAAGAGTTTGCAGACTCTATAAACTAAAAAAGGACAACTTTTAAGTTGTCCTTTTTTTATAATCAATAAGGTAAAAAATGAAAGAAACAATAACATTTATAGGTAATGGTAATATGGCATTATCTATTGCTCAAGGATTAAAAGAGATATTCAATATTGAAGTAGTAGGTAGAGATATTTCAAAGCTTGATAAATTTGAACAAGAATTAGGTGTTGATATAGAAAAAAACACTTATGAATCATTTGATATGAATAACAAAAAAGTTATTCTTTGTGTAAAACCTGCCAATATTCAAGAAGTGGGACTAAGACTAGAGGGAACGGCTAGTGAACTTTATTCTGTACTTGCAGGGACTACATTAGATTCATTGAAACAAAATATTAAAACACTTAACGTTGTAAGAGTTATGCCAAACCTTGCCGCTAGCGTTGGAAAATCAATGACAACTATGACAGGTGATACAAAACTTCAAGAAGAAGCGCAAGAGCTTTTTAAAGCAATTGGAGATACATTGTGGTTAAGTACTGAAAAAGAACTAGATATTGCAACTGCCGTTGCTGGAAGTGGACCTGCATATTTAGCTTTAATTCACGAAGCTTTATGTGATGGTGCTGTAAAGCAAGGTATGAAAAGAGCTGATGCAATTGAAGTTACCAACGGTTTATTTAGTGGATTTGGGAAACTTATACCTACTACACACTCTGCACTTCTAAAAGATGGAGTTATGAGTCCAGGAGGAACAACAGCCGCTGGATATAGTGCATTAGAAAAAGGGAATGTAAGAAGTAGCTGTATTGATGCAGTTCAAGAAGCATATATGGTTACACAAAAATAATTGTGTAACCTATCTAAAGGTTAATTACATTTATGTAATTTGATAATAAACTGTGCACCACTATGACCTATATCACCAATTCTTGTAATAACATTTTTAACCTCTAAAGTACCATCAACTTTTTTAATAATACTTCTAGACATATCAAGACCAATACCTGTTCCTTTTTCATCAGACTTTGTTGTAACATAAGGATCAAAAATATTGTGCATGATATCTTCTGGTATTCCACCTGCACAATCAGTGATTGTCATCACTGCTGTTTTATTTTCTTTGTATGTCTTAATAGTAATATCTTTTATATCAGGATCTTTTTCAAGTATTACATCTCTTGCATTATTTAAGATATTTATCAGAACTTGATTAAATTCATTTGGATAACCATCAACATAAATTTTATCTTTAAATTCAGTCACTATATTAATATTTTGAGTTTCATAAACTTTACCAATAAGACGTAATACTTCATTTACATTATTTCCAATATCAAAGCAAGATTTTGGTTGTACTTTGAAAAAGTTTTTAAAATCATCTAAAGTTGTATTCATATATTTTATTTGATTTTCGACACAATGTGTTTGTTCTGTTAAATATTTAGAGTCAAAATCACCCATATTAATATTTAAACTTATAGCACTATTTGCCATTGAAATTGTATTTAGTGGCTGTTTCCATTGATGAGTAATAGCAGCTATCATTTCACCCATTGCAGCTGTTCTACTTTGTTGAACTAGCAGTTTTTCTTTTTCTAAATTTTTTTCTACTTCCTCTTTAACTTTTGTATCCAAAAATTCATTTGCTGTTAAAAGTTCATTTTCTCTTCTTAATAACATTATAGAATAGTAAATAACTAAAATAAATAAAACTAATGCAATAAAAGTAAGTATTTTATCCCTCATCAGTTTATTTGCTTTTAGGTCTTCTTCAAGAGGTGTTATAACTTCAAGCACACCTCTTTTATCTCCTAGTTTCTAATGTCTCTTTTCTAACGTTCTATCTTTATGTGAATTATGACAATCTACACAAGATTGGTCTGTCATATAGTCAATTACTCCAACTCGAAGTACTGGTTTACCATCTATAGTATCTCTTTTTACCCAAGTATTATGTTCACTTTTATTCACATAATTCAATGTTTCTTGTTGTTGTTTTGTTAAAACTCTTGATGATTTTGGTTTAAAAGGAAATTGACTATAAAACTCAAATTTTAAACCACTTTGTTCACTAAATATTTTACTCAAATCATGAACTGTTGTTGTTGGAAAGGGTAACTTACCATTAACCCCTTGATGATTATAATCAAACGTTAAATTTGGAGCATATTTTTTTACATCTTTTACAATATTAGAAACATAATATGCACGATTTAATTTTATTTGAGCAACAGTATTTTCAGAATTTCTAATCACTGCATTGATAGTATTTTGTTCTGTTACCATTGGTATATAGACAAAAAGTGTCCCAATAATCATAAAAGACACTAAAATAACAGAAACGAGAACTTTACTTTTTAATAATATTTTTAACATTGAACCATCATAATAAATCTAAAAAGTCACTTTTATAAATAAGCACTTCTTTTGTTTCTTTTTTATAGATAAACCTTTTATCTGCACTTTTTACTTTATCCAAAATAATATTTTTAATCTGAATATCTGTTTTGTCATAATTCTTCATTAGAATAAAAAATTCTTTTATATTCATAAATTGTATCTCAGGAACTTCAGGAATAGATTCTGAAGCTACAACTGTTTCTTCCCTTTTTATTTCTGTTTTTTCTTCTGATTCTTTTTGGGATTTATTTTTAGGATCATGTTCAATTTGATATATATTTTTCATCTCATGAAAAGCACTCTTTAAAAGATCAACCTCACTTTGAAAAACATTAAATATCTTATCTTGATTCTTTTCTAACCTATCTATCTCTTTGTTATGTTGTTTTTTAACAAATTTTATAGTTTTCTTTAAAAGCTCAATTTGTTCATCTTTTGATTTTAAAGCTAGATTATTTAGACTCTCAAGAGGTTCTGTTGCAGTTTTTGATGTATTGGACTTAACTTTAGAACTATCCACATAAACAAAAGTTTTTCCATCTTGTTTTTTAGATTCTAATTGCCCTTTTTTAATACGATAGTGAATACCTTGCAAAGATATTCCCAATATTTGTGCCGCTTCAGTACTTGATACTAGTTTTTTCAAAGTTTTACACCCTATTTATTGTCTTTACTATCAATTGTTATAATAGTATGAACATTTCCCCGTGGATTAAAATCCGCAGTAATCTTTAAACTTTTTGGCTTAAGATTTTTATATAACACATCATAAATTTCATTTGCACTGTTTTCATGAGAGACATGTCTATCAATAAAAGAATTTATATACAATTTCAATGCTTTTAATTCTATAACTTTTTTATTTGGTACATACTGTAAATTTATATTTGCAAAATCTGGATAACCACTTCTAGGACATTTACACATAAACTCTGGAAGATCAATATTTATCGTATAATTCTTTTTATGCGCATTTGGCCAAAAATTTTCACTACTATTTATATCAAAATCAATTATCTCTTTTTCACCGTATTTCATACATTTACCACCTAATATTTACATTTAAGTACATTATACAAAAAATTATGTTAAATTCTAAATTAATTAAATACAAGATGTTAGATTTTAAGACAAAAGGATTTTTTAGTGGGTATTTTAACAATTATCGTTAGTACATTGTTTTTATCTTTAATATTAAACCTTACTTTAAAAAGACTCAATGTCTCACCTATTGTTGGGTATATTTTTACAGGTATCATAATAGCTATATTTATGGATTTTGCAAGTATAAATCAAGAATACTTATCACATGTTGCAGAATTTGGAATAGTATTTTTAATGTTTACCATTGGATTAGAATTTTCAGTTGAAAAACTCAAAATGATGAAAAAAGAGGTATTTATATTTGGTTCACTACAAGTAGTTCTAACAATAATATTTTTTACTTACCTTTCCCATTTGGCCTTTTCACTTGATATGAAAACATCTATAGTAATTGGTTCTTCACTAGCATTATCTTCTACTGCAATCGTTTTAAAAGTCTTAAATGAAAACAATGATATTCATAGACCTTATGGACAAAATAGTGTTGGAATTTTAATATTTCAAGATCTTGCCGTAATCCCTATTTTACTTATGATTACAATATTATCAGACTCTACAGTATCACTCCCTAGTATGTTATGGAGTACATTTTATTCTGCTGTAATTGTTGGTATAATTATCTATATATTAGGTACGTATATTATGGCTAAATTTTTATCTTTTGTTGTAGATACACAAGTTGAAGAGTTATTTATTGTAGCTATTTTGCTTATTGTTTTAAGTTCAGCATTATTAGCTCATACTTTTGGATTTTCTTACTCTTTAGGTGCTTTTTTAGCGGGTATGATGATTGCAGAAACAAAATATAAATATCAAATCGAAGCTGATCTTGTACCATTTAGAGATATATTGTTAGGTGTGTTTTTTATATCAGTTGGGATGCAAGTTGATTTTAGCTCTTTTATTGATAACTTTTTTATAGTAATAGCATTGGCAGTATCTATATTATCTCTAAAAGCTATAATAATATTTTTGATTTTAAGATTCTTTACTTTTGCAAAAAGAGCTATTAAAACAGCATTAGCCCTTGCTCAAGTTGGAGAATTTTCTTTTGCAGTATTTGCATTGGCTAGTTCAAATAATCTAATTAGCGATGAACTAAATCAAATCATGATCCCTGTAGTAATTGTATCATTACTTTTTACATCACTAGTTTTAAGATATCTAAGAGAATTTGTTAACTTTTTTCATAGTGAACAAACAGAAATTCTAAAAGAACCAATGATGACAGAGGAGACAAAAAATCACATTATTGTATGTGGTTACTCTTTACTTGGACAAAAAATTGTTAAACAATTAAAAAAATCAGGCATATCATATGTTGCTATCGAACATGATGGGAAGCATGTAAAAACTGGACAAGATAGAAAGGATGCCGTATTCTTTGGAAATGCTGCATCAAAAACAATACTAAACTCATTTTATATAAAAAATGCAATTGCAGTAATAATTGCAATTGATAATGATGAAAAAATAAGACTAATTTGTGAAGCAATTAAAAGCATAGACCCAACTATAAATATATCACTAAAAATAAGTCATCCCTCACAATTAGAAGAATTTAGTGATTTACAAATAGATCACTTTGTAAATGAAAATGAAATTGTAGCTGCAAAATTAGTGAGTCAAGCTATAATGTGTAAATTAAAATAAAGGAATAAATTTGGCAAGTTATGAGTACGAACTAGAAGATGAATTAGATTTAGATGAACCAAAAAAATATAAAGTATTATTATTAAATGATGATTTCTCAACAATGGATTTTGTTATTGAGGTTTTAACTAAAATTTTCAGAAAATCTCTTAGTGAATCAGAAACAATAATGTTAAATATACATAATAATGGCAAAGAAGTATGTGGTATTTTTACTCAAGAGATAGCATATACAAAAGTAGCCCAAGTAAAAACTATGGCAAGAAAAGCAAGTTTTCCACTAAAAGCTGTAGCAGAAGAGGAATAAAAATGATAAGTAAAGAATTACAAAAAGTATTTGGAAAAGCAGTAAATTATGCAAGAGCCAATAACCATGAATATATTACAGTTGAACATATTTTTGTATATCTTTTAAAAGAAGACTCAATAGTATCTCTTTTAAATGAGATGAATATGGATATAGATGAACTATACGCAAAAATTAAAGATTATATTTTACACAACACTCCAAAATATCCAGAAGATTTACAAAACAATGATCCACTAGAAACAATAACATTAACACAAACTATCGAACAGATGATATCGCACTCTCAATTATCTGGGAAAGATGAATCAACAGTAGAAGATATGTTTGTTTATATTTTGAAAGAAGACAAAGCATACTGTACACATCTTTTAAAAAAACAAGGATTAGAAAGAGTTGATATTTTAGAAGAGATTAGTCATGGTGAAAACAATGATGATGAAGAATATGAGCTTAATGAATACAAAGAATTAAACAAAGATAAGCTAAAAAAAGACAAAAATGAAACTCCACTAACATTAAATAGTACCGAACTAGTAGAAGTAGCACTTGAGGGAAAAATCGACCCTGTTATAGGACGAGAAAAAGAGATTCAAAGAGTTATTGAAATTCTTGCAAGAAGAAAGAAAAACAATCCAATTTTATTAGGAGAGACTGGTGTTGGAAAAACTGCTATAGCAGAGGGTCTAGCCCTAGAAATTGCAAATAACAAAGCTCCAGAATTTTTAAGTAAAGCAAAAATATATTCACTTGATATGGGTTCATTATTAGCAGGTACAAAATATAGAGGTGATTTCGAGAAAAAATTAAAAGCTGTATTAAAAGAGATTGTTAAAAAGAAAAATGCAATTTTATTTATAGACGAGATACATACTGTGGTTGGCGCGGGAAGCGTTGGTGGAAGTACGATGGATGCTTCAAATATTTTAAAACCATTGTTAAGTAGTGGTGACCTTAAACTAATTGGAGCAACTACATACGAAGAGTATAGAAATGATTTTGGAAAAGATAAAGCTTTTAGTCGAAGATTTGCTAAAGTTGATATCAAAGAGCCTTCAATTGAAGATTGTATTACAATATTAAAAGGTTTAAAGTCAAATTATGAAGAGTTTCATGGAGTAAAATATAGTGATGATAGTTTAAGAATTGCTGTTGAGTTAAGTAAAAAATTTATTAATGATAGATTTTTACCTGATAGTGCTATTGATGTGATCGATGAAGTAGCAGCAACCATAAAGCTTAATCAAACTGAGAGTAAATCTGTAAAAATCACAGCTAAAGATGTTGAAAATACAGTATCAAGTATTGCCAATATTCCTGCTAAGACTGCAACAAAATCTGACTTAACACTATTGAAAAATCTTGAGAAAAATCTTCAAAAAAGAGTATTTGGTCAAGATGATGCGATTACTACTATTGTAAAAGCAATAAAAATTAATCGTTCAGGAATGGGAGAAGATAACAAGCCAGTAGGAAGTTTCTTATTCACAGGAAGTACAGGAGTTGGTAAAACTGAAGTCGCAAAAGAATTAGCTCATGTTATGGGTGTTCACTTTGAAAGATTTGATATGAGTGAGTATGGTGAAGCACATACAGTAAGTAGACTTATAGGTGCACCTGCTGGTTATGTAGGATATGAGAAAGGTGGTTTACTTACAGAATCAATCAAGAAACACCCTCATACAGTCTTGTTGCTTGATGAGATAGAAAAAGCACATCCTGATTTAATGAGTTTATTACTACAAGTTATGGACAATGCAACACTTACTGATAACAATGGAACAAAAGCTGACTTTCAAAATGTTATATTAATTATGACATCAAATCTTGGTGCAACACAATCAAATGTTATGGGATTTGCAAAAGATAACTTAGCAAATGAAGATAAAGCAGTGAAAAAATTCTTTGCACCTGAATTTAGAAATAGACTTGACTCAATTGTAAAATTCACTCAATTAACACAAGAAGTTGTTATAAAAATTGTAACTAAGTTTATGAAAGATTTAGAAGAACATTTAAGCGATAAAAATATCAAAATCAATTTGACGTTAAAAGCAAAAAAAGAGTTAGTAAATAAAGGTTATGATATTACAATGGGAGCACGACCATTACAAAGAGTTATTGCACAAGAGATAAAAACACCATTAACAGATGAAATATTATTTGGAAAGTTAAAAAAAGGTGGAGAGGTAAAAATAGACTATGTAAAAGAGGCATTTTCTTTTACATATAAAGAAAAAGTTTAGTGGTTTTTAACCATTAAACTTAATAAGTGCGCTTCCCCAAGTAGCACCGCCACCAAAAGCATCTAAAAGTATTATTTGACCTTTTTTCATTCGACCATTTTCAAAACACTCATTCATAGCCATAGGAATTGAAGCAGAAGAGGTATTACCATATTTTTCTACTGTCAATACTTTTTGCTCATCTTTGAACTTTAGTGCATCACCAACAGCTTTTATGATTCTATAGTTTGCTTGATGTGGAACAAATAGATCAATATCTTCGTTTGTGTAGTTATTTTTTTCCATAATCTTCTTCACATCAGAAGTAAGTGTTTTAACTGCAATTTTGAAAGTTTCATTTCCTTTCATATGCATATACATCTCTTCTCCACTACCTGCACCAGGAATATAAAGTATCTCTTTTAAATTACCATCTGAACTACATTGAACATCAACAATTGCTTCATCTTTATTTTCAGTTGCAGATATAATAGCAGCACCAGCACCATCACCAAATAGCATACATACAGTTCTATCTTCATAGTCCATAACATTACTAGTTTTTTCAGCACCTACTATTAAAACATTCTTTTTCATACCAGATTCAACAAATGCCTTAGCAACGCTTAATGCATATACAAATCCAGTACAAGCAGCACTTATATCAAATGCCATTACATCTTTGATTCCTAGTTTTTCAGAGATTAGACATGCTGTTGAGGGCATACTCATAAAATCAGGACTTAATGTCGCACAAACTATTAAGTCAATATCACTTCTATCTATATTGGCTCTTTCTATCGCAACTTCAGCAGCTTTTACACCTAAATCACTTGTATTTTCATCTTCAGAAGCTATTCGTCTCTCTTTGATCCCTGTTCTTTTTACAATCCACTCATCAGTAGTGTCTAGTTTATCAACAAACCATTGGTTTGTACGAATTTCATCGGGGATATAAGCACCAATAGATTTAAATGAAGCATACATGGATTAGTCCTTATTTGTATTGTTTAAGTTTTTCTTCAATGTCAGTATTCAGATTTGAATCTGCAGCTGAAATTGCTTGAAAAATTGCATTTTTCATAGCTGTTGCATTTGATTTACCATGAGCGATAATAACAGGTGCTTTTACTCCAATCAAAGGAGCTCCACCATACTCAGCATAATCAACTTTAAGCTTAAGCTTTTTGAACACTTTTCTCATTAAAACAGCACCAGTTATTGATACTAAAGATCGTCGTAAATTATTTTTTATAATCTTTCCGATTGTATCAGCAACACCTTCTGCTGTTTTTAACATAATATTTCCAATAAAACCATCGCATGTTACAACATCCACAGTTCCATTAAATATATCATTTCCTTCTACATTTCCTACAAAGTTTGGTAAAGATTCTAAAAGTTTAAAAGCTTCTTTTGAAACTTCATTTCCTTTTGATTCCTCTTCTCCATTACTTAAAAGTCCTGTTAGCGGTGAGTCAATTCCTAAAACATCCTCAGCATATACTTGTCCCATAATAGCAAATTCTTTCAAGTTATTTGCATCACAGTCAACATTTGCACCAACATCTAAAACTAAAGTAGTTCCAGTAACAGTTGGCATAAGTGTTGCAATTGCTGGACGACTCACACCTTTAATTCTTCCAATTCTTAGTGTTGCTAAACTCATAGAAGCACCACTGTGACCTGCACTAACATAAGCTTGTGCATCACCTTTTTTAACTAATTCGATAGCTTTATATGCACTACTTTCTTTTCGTTTTAATGCATCTGTTGCACTATCACTCATACTGATTACATCATCAGCTTCATGTATCTCTATTCGATTGTCAAATTTTTGAGGAATTAAAGGTAAAAGTTCATCTTTATCACCAACTAATATGGCGCTAAAACGTCTGTCTTTTTTTAAGGCTAAAATTAAGCCATCTACAATAGGCTCGCAACCATTGTCGCCACCCATTGCATCTATTGCTACTTTAAGCATCAGTTGTTTTGTACTCACCTGTTGTAGGGTTTACGTTATGAGGCATTTTCCATGTCCCATCTACATCTTTAACTGGTCTTTTTAGTGTAATTTTATAGTGAGTTCTTCTTTTCGCGCTTCTTGAGTGACTCACTCGTCTTTTTGGTACTGCCATTTCTTAATCCTTAATATTCTATTTCGACATAATTGTCATTGTTTTTACAAGTATCACAGATGTAATACTCAGATTTTAGTGATTCAATCTCACTATGTAATATTTCATTCAAATCCAAAAAATGATCTTGAACTTCAACTATTACAAACTCTTCATCATCATTTTGAGCAGACTCATAGATACCATCACTAACTAAAAAGTTAATATTTTCATCTAAAGTAATTGTCATCTCTTTACCACATTTACAGCAGTCAACAGGACAATCTCCACTCAAATTTACATTAATTTTTGCAAGTTTTGACGATATTTTACTAAAAGTACCTAAAAACTTTACTGAATTAGATGATATTTCAAATTCACTACTGTTTAAAGGTATCTTTCTAAACTCTATTTTCATTCTAAATAGATGCTAAAAAATTAGCAAATATCTTTTTGAGCAAAGAAAAAGTTTATTTCAATGTTAGCATTTTCAACAGAATCAGATCCATGAACTGCGTTAGCATCAATAGATTCAGCGAAATCAGCTCTGATTGTTCCAGCTGCTGCTTCTTTTGGATTAGTTGCACCCATTAAATCTCTATTTTTAGACATTGCATCGTCACCTTCTAATACAGTTACAACAACTGGTCCAGAAGTCATGAACTCAACTAACTCACCATAAAATGGTCTCTCAGCGTGTACTGCATAAAATGCTTTAGCATCAGCTTCGCTTAATTGAATTTTTTTAGTTGCAGCAATTCTTAATCCTGCATCTTCAAATCTTGATAATATCTTACCAACTACGTTTTTTGCTACTGCATCTGGCTTAATGATTGATAATGTTTGTTCCATTATTCTCTCCTATTTTTAATTAAAGTTGGGCATTATAGCTTAAAAATAAAAAAAAGGCAAGAGAAGTAAATCTCTTGCCTTTTTTTATAAGAAAATCTAAATTTTAGACTAGTCTTCTACTACAGGTTCACCTGCAACTTTACCTTCAGTAGTAACACCTTCAGCCCAAACAATACAACCTTCAGTTGGACATGCTTCAGCACATGCTGGTGTTTCATTGTCACCAATACACTCTGTACAAGTTTCTGGGTTTACGTAATAAATATCTTCACCTGTTGGATTCTCATCGTTATCAACGATTGATTCTGTTGGACACTCATCTAAACAAGCATCACATGAAATACATGTATCTGTAATAATTACTGCCATAATTAATTCTCCTAAAATTTAATTTGAAACAACTTTATCATAGTTACAATAAAATTATCTTTAAAATACTACGCAATTAATTGAATTATTCAAAAAACTATCGAATTTGCCCATCTCCATATATTTTAAATTTATATGTAGTCAATCCCTCGATTCCCATAGGACCACGAGCATGAAGTTTATTGGTACTTATACCAACTTCTGCACCAAATCCAAATGATCCACCATCAGTAAATCTTGTACTTGCATTCACATAAACACTAGATGCATCAACATTATTCAAAAACTTTTCAGCAGTTGATATATTTTGAGTAATTATAGATTCAGAATGACCAGACCCATATTCATTGATATGTGCGATTGCACCATCGACACCATCAACAATTTTAATATTTAAGATATTTGCTAAATATTCTGTATGAAAATCTTCATCACTAGCTGGTATAATATCAAGTATTTTTATAGTTTCACTACAACCTTTTAGTTCTGTTTTTTCTTCATCAAATGCTTCTTCTAAAGGATGAAGTGCAATATTTGCTATAGATTTATCTATAAGCAATGTTTCCATTGCATTACAAACACCTGGTCGTTGACATTTTGCATTGATTGCAATTTTTATAGCATTTTCCATATTTGCACTTTCGTGTATAAAAATATGACATTGACCCTTATCATGTTTGATTACTGGTACTGATGAGTTTTGTGAGATATATTTTATTAAAGCTTCTCCACCTCGTGGTACTATAAGATCAACATATTTATCCATTTTAATAAGTTGCGCTACACCTTCTCTTGTAGCATCTGGTAAAAGTGAAATTATCTCTTGTGGTAAATCATAAGCTCTTAATACTGCTCTTAATACTTCAGCAATAATATCATTTGAATATTGAGCTTCTTTTCCACCTTTTAAAACACAAACATTTCCACTTTTGAAACACAATGCTGCTGTGTCACTTGTAACATTTGGTCTACTTTCATAAATGATTCCAATCACTCCAATTGGAACAGATACTTTTTCTATTTTAAGGCCATCATCATTTATCCAACCATCAAGTATCTTTCCTGTTGGTTCTTTTAATGATGCTATCTCTTCAATAGCAACTGCCATTCCATCAATTCTGCTTGTATCTAAAAGCAATCTATCTCTTAATGCACTAGAAAGATTATTTCTATCTGCATCGGCTAAGTCTCTTTTGTTTTCTTGGATGATTACGGCACTATTATCTCTTAATGCTTTTGCCATATGTAAAAGTATCTCATTTTTTTGATTACTAGTTAATTGAGAGATTACTCTACTTGACCCTTTTGCTTTTATTAAAAAATCTTCCATTTTATTCCTTTATACTATTCTTAGAATTAATTAGAAACGCTAACTATACAATCCTTTAATATAGTTGGTTTTGTAATTTTAATTTTTAAATTTGAAATATTAAAGTTTTTAACAAGTTTTTTTTCTATTGTTAAAATAGCGTCTTCAATTAATTCAAATTTTTTCTTTTTCATTGTGTTTTTTACAAATAATGATACTTTACTATAATCCACAAAATCTTTTTGTAAAGAGTCAAATTGATACTTAAAAGTGATATTTACTATCACTTTTTGTTTTTTGATTCTCTCAAAAGGGAGTATTCCTATTATTGTTTTAAAACATAGGTCTTCTATATAAACTTTCATATAATTATAGTTGTTGGCTAAACAACTTTCCCCTCTTCTCCACGTATAAGTCTCACTATATTTGGAACATGTTTATAAAAAATTATAAATGTAATAATATACATTGGAGCATTTGAATCAACTCCCAATCCAGCATTTAAATACATAGCTGATATTACAACTCCAATTAATCCAATAAGAGAAGATATAGAAGAAACCTTAAGTACTTTTGCACAAAATCCCCAAACCAATGCTCCAATAATTGCAGGTATTGGTATAAGTATTAAAAAAACTCCAAGTCCTGTAGCAACACCTTTACCACCTTCAAAACTCAAATATACACTATAACAATGTCCTAGTACACTTATAACAGCAATTGCCCAAAGTGTTTCATCGCTCATTCCATACATCATAGCTACAAGTATAACTATTACACCTTTTAATGCATCAGCTAAAACTGTTGCAATACCAAGCTTTTTAGCTAAAGCAGGATTTGTTCTTTTTACTACTCGAAGTACATTTGTTGCACCGATACTTTTACTTCCTGATGCTTGTACATTTACCCCTGCAAATTGTTTAGCAATTATTACACCAAATGGAATAGACCCTACTAAATAAGCCACTACATAAAACATAACATTTGGATTTGAAAAAAAGTCCATATATAAAATTCCTTTTGTTAAATATTTTGTATTTTATCTAAAACATGCTTTTATTAGCAATTAACAAACTGGCAAAAATAATTAACGATTAATTAACGTTTTTTTAGTAGTATAGAAAAATCTTATATTTAAAAGGAAAAAAAGTGAGAAAATTATTACTTAAGTTTTTAACAATTAGTGCGTTAGTTATGGGGATGGGATCTATAGCTCAAGCTAAATGTGGTGGAGAGATGAAATGTGGAGCTGGTAAGTGTGGTGGTTCTATGAAAAAATCTTCTGAAAAAAAGATGAAATGTGGTGCTGGTAAATGCGGTGGTTCTATGAAAAAAGGTTCAGATAAAAAACCTATGAAAAACTTCAGAGCAGTACCAATGAAAGATGCTACACTTTTAAAAGATGGTAAAAACAAAGCATATTGTAATGTTTGTGGTATGACACTACCTATGTTTTATAAAACAAATCATGCGGCATCTCATAAAGGCCATGACAACCAATATTGTTCAATTACATGTACTCTAGAAGATGCAATAGTAAATGGTAAAGAACTTACAAACTTTAGAGTTGTAGATAATACAACATTAAAATTTATTGATTCAAAAAGTGCTTTTTTTGTTGTAGGAAGTAAAAAACCTGGAACTATGAGTGTAGTTAGTAAATATGCTTTTGGAACAAAAAAAGCTGCTATGAAATTTGCTAAAATGAATGGTGGTGAGATTATGATGTTTGATGCTTTATATAAACTAGTAGCCAAACAACAAAAAAAAGATATGCAAGCTACAAAAAAAAGACAAGCAAAAGCTATCAAAAAAGGTGGCATGTTATACAAAAAAATGTGTAAAAAAGCTACTAGAAAAATTACATCAACACCAGATGCAAAAGCTTACTTAAAATCAAGTGGAATTTGTGGTGAGATAAAAGGTAAAAAACACCAAATGATCGCTTTATATTTAAATAGTATTAAATAGTATAAATCAACTACTGAATTTAGGATTAAATTTACAATCCTAAATTCTACTTAATATTTATCTTTCCTAATACATCTGCAAGTTTATTTTTTGTTACAGGTTTTAAAATATATCCCTTTGAACCTTTAGTAATAGCATCTATTACTAGTTTTTGCTCACCATGAGAAGTAAGCATTATCACTAAAGCATCAGGATCAATCTTTTTTATTTCACACAAAGCATCTATACCATTTCCAATATTATTGAGCTTAGGCATAGTTATATCCATTGTTACAGCATCTGGTTTTAACTTTTTATATTGTTCTACTGATTCATAACCATTTTGTGCTTCACCTACAACTGTATGCCCTAATTCTTCTAACTGTCGAGTTATTGTTGTTCTCATTATTTTAGTATCATCAACAACCAATATTTTTGCCATTTATATATCCTTTATTTATCTTCTTCTATCATTATTATTGTACATTTTAGACTTCCGTAAGAGGTGTTTATCTTTTTTGTTATTGATAAATTATCATTATTAAGTAATTCTATTACGGCTTGATCCAATAATATAGGAATACTCATATCTAATTCCTTATACTCTTTTGGAAATCTAGAGATTGATAGTCCAACAACAGTATTAATGATCTCATCAGGAAGAGTTTTAATAATATCGTTTTTTTCCTCATCAGTAATTTCATAAGGGATAAAAACACCAAATATTTTATCAATCAATGGTTCATCCACACATAAGATACAAAATATCTCTTTATGACCACTAAGTTTTATAGTTGAATAATAACTATCTAATTTAAAATCAGTATCTACCTCAATAGAACTTACCTCTATATTCATATCATCTTGTAAAAATGATTTTGATTCTGTGATAATATCATTTATTAGGAACTCTGATTCATACATCTTTTGTATATCATTCACTCTTATTTGCTGATGAGGAATAGTAAATACAAATGATAATCCAATTTTAGGTTTATTGTAAATTTGTACTGAACCTTGTAGATTTAAAAGTTCATGATACACCGAAGCCAAACCTACTCCTCTACCAGCCAAACTAGTTAACTCTTCCGTAGTTGAAAATCCTGTATGAAAAACCAACTTTAATATCTCTTGTTCGCTTAAAGTAGCTACTTCATTTTTTTCTATAATTTTTAAATATATTGCTTTTTCTATAATCTTCTTTGTATCAATACCTTGCCCATCATCAGCAATTGTTAACACTATATTTTCATCAATAAGTTCATAACAACACGATATATTTCCACATATATCTTTATGCAAAGTTCTTCTTGTCTCACTATCTTCTATCCCATGTACCATAGAGTTTCTAAAAATGTGAACCAAAGAATCTATAAAACCTTTAAAACTATCAGAAACCAGTATTTTTCTATCGCCTATAATTTTTAAAGGATACATCTCTTTTTGAATATTTTCTGAGATATTTTTAACTGTTGTTGAGTATATACTTAACATATCAATAAATAGTTGATCTTGCATACTAGTGATATCATTTAATAGATCATAAAAAATTGCCTTATCTTCATGTGAATTATCAATAATCATTTTGACTTTTTTTTCTACAGACTTAATATGATTTAATTCTACATTTACAAAAGTACTAGTGGATAAAAAATCATCTCCTAAAATATCGGTTATAACTTTTAAGTCTCTATTAAATGCCATCTCTAAATTTGACTTTAAAAAAATCAACAACAACTCTACACCTAAATCATTCGAAACAATCATCGCTTCAATATCATGTATAGCATCTGTAGTATAAAGCATCTCTAATTGCGCAAACAAACCTTTAAAAGTATGTAAATCCCTTTTTAGTTTTTCTAAAATAGTATTTTCGTTCTCTTCACTATGAGGATAATCTTCAATATTTTCTAAAAACTTTTGAAAAGATACATTTAAATCTATTGTTTCTTTTTTATGTGTAGCAATGGCAATTATCATTTTTTGCATCTGTTGCTCATGCTTAATTATTTTTTCCAATTTTCTCTGATGTGTCACATCCGATATTAAAATCAAACATTCGTTATTGATTAATAATTTATACTCTAAAGTAAAAATATAATTGTCATTATAATGTTCTGTAGGCAACAAAGATAAAAGTAACTCTTTACTAAAATCATCTTGTGTATTTAAAATCTCACGATAAGCATAATCAAAAATCTCTTTTACTTCTAAAGAATTAGAAAATAATACATCAGAAATATTCTTTTGACCTATTGTCTCTTGATTTAAAATTTCTAAACATTTTTTTGAATAGTTTTCATTTATTTTTAGATCATTCTTAAAGATTAAAAAACCTTCATCTATATTATCTAATACATTAGTAACTTGTCTATGAAGTTTATCTAAATTCTTTTTTACAGTTATATCTTCACGAACGGAGGCATAACCAGTTATATTTCGATTAGAATCAAACTTTGGAGTTATTTTTGTTTTCACCCAATAAGGATGCCCTGCTTTATTAAGATTGAGAATTTCACCTTCCCATGTATTTCCTAATTGAATTGTTGCCCATAATTCTCTAAAAGTCTCTGATGGCATATCTGGGTGTCTAATAATATTATGTGGTTTACCTATAAGTTCATCTTTCGTGTATCCTGATATTATTTCATAAGCATGACTAACAAAGATTATAACACCCTTTGGGTCTGTCATAGATGCGATAACATTATCACCATATAGATTTAAAAGAAATTCAGAATTATTAACTTTATTATTTACAATATCTTTCATATTTTTGTAAGTCACCTTTATAATATTTTATTATTATTTATTAGAGTATTAGACATACAGTATAACAAGAGTTTATTTAAATTCTATTTTAGTAAGTAAACTTTTACTTTTAAATATTAACAATTAATTAGCAATACTTAGATAAAATAACTTTTTAATAAAAAGGAGTTTTTATGTTTAAAAAGACACTATTCTTATATTTAGGTTTATTACTACTCATTAGCTTTAATTTAGAAGCAAAGAATTTTACAAAGACAAGTACATCCGATCCAGTACTTACACAAGAAGGCTCACAAAAGCATTGGTGCCCAGTATGTGGTATGAGTATAAAAAAATATTATAAAACATCTCATAGTTCATCTTTACAAAATGAGACAAAAAGACAATATTGTAGTATACGATGCTTGGCTGTTGATATGAAAGAATATGGAATAGATACAAACAATATTAAAGTAATTGATGCGAAAAGTGAAAAATCAATAGATGCGAAAAAAGCTTTTTATCTAATAGGTTCAAGAATTAAAGGAACTATGTCAAAAGTAAGTAAACTAGCATTTAAAGAAAAAAATGATGCTATAACTTTCCAAAAGAAATATAAAGGTGAAATTGTTAGCTTTGATGTGGCATTGCAAAAAGCAAAACAATCACTAAAATCTGATACACTGATGTTACAAAAAAAGAAAGAAAAAAAAGTCTACCCTAAAGGGAAAAAACTATATGAAAAGAAATGTACTAAAAATATAGATTTAAGTAACTATTTAGAGATCAATGAACTAAAAGTAGATTTAAAAAACAATAAACTGTGTAAACCAATGAAAGAAAAACAACTACAATCAGTAGCCTTATACTTATGGGAAGTACAAAGAGCAAAAGAACTAGGAGAGATAGTTGGTAAGATAGAAGTTACACCAGAAGAAAAATGTCCAGTATGTGGAATGTTTACATATAAATATCCAAGATGGGCGGCTCAAATATTTTACAAAGATAAAAATGAAGACAAGCATTTTTCATTTGATGGAGTAAAAGATTTAATGAAATTTTACTTTAATAGTAAAAAATGGGGAAATTATCCAATTGCAAAACAAGAAAATATATCAAAAATCTTAGTAACAGATTATTACTCTCAAAAAGCCATAGATGGAAAAACTGCATTTTATGTAATAGGAAGTGACATATATGGACCAATGGGACATGAATTAATCCCTTTCCAAAATAAAGAAGATGCTGAAATATTTAAAGCAGATCACTATGGTAAAAAAGTTATAAATTTTAATAATATAAGAGAAATTGATATTTACAAGTTAGACTAAGCTTAAAACTCAACATTTCTTAAAGTAAGATTATCGATAATCTTACTTTAAGAAATGTTGAGTAAATCCCTTAAATAAAGGCTTTATAGGTGTTAAAGTAGCTTAAATCTAAGCTTAGGTTAAGATTTGTTCAACTATAATTCATCTATAAAACATATACAAAATACAAAAAGGGTGAATTATGAGAATTAATACAAATGTTTCTTCAATGACAGCACTTGAAGCAAATAAAAAAACAAATAGTAGTTTGGGTTTATCTCTTGAGAAACTTTCTACAGGGCTTAGAATAAATAAAGCATCTGATGATGCATCTGGGTTAGCAATAGCTGACAAACTTAGAACACATGCTACAGCATTAAATCAATCAGTAGCAAATGGAAATTCTGCAGTTGCATTATCTCAAATTGCAGATAAGGCTATGGCAGAACAATCAAATATTCTAGATATAATAAAACAGAAATTATTACAAGCTGGTACTGCTACTACTTCTGCTGAGGGTATTGAATCAATTGGTAAAGATATTAATAAACTATTAGATCAAGTAAATAACATTGCTGTACAAACATCATATAATGGGATTCAACTACTCCAAGGTTCATCGGGAACTACATCTGCAGAAAGAGTAATAGGAACACCAAAATTAAAATTCCAAATGGGTGCTACAGCAACAGATTTAATTACACTAGGATCAGGTATCACATCAAACACAGCTGGATTAGATGGTATGTCTGCGCTTCAAGCATCTGCGGCAGGTTGGCTAGGAACAGGTTCGGCTGCTGACTTGCAAAGTGCGGCAAGAACACATATTGCTTCTGTTGATAGTGCATTAAATACACTTAATAGCTGGAGAGCAGATGTAGGTTCTACTCAGAATCAATTAGAATCTGGTATTAGAAACTTGATGACTCAGGTTACAAATACTAAAGCAGCTGAATCAGTTATTAGAGATGTTGACTATGCTCAAGAATCTGCTACTTTTAATAAAATGAACATTATAAGTCAAGCTGGTACATACGCTATAAGTCAAGCTAATAATGTTCAACAAAATGTTATGAGATTATTACAATAATAAAAAGTAATTTTATAACTATCAATCCAAGCTATTAATGCTTGGATTTTTTATTTAAATAATTTATGATATACTAAAAAATAAATTTAATGTTAGGATATAAAAATGCAAAAAACTACTTTAATCACAGATAATATTATTAAAATACAAAAGAAACTTGTAACTTTTGAAAAAGGATCAAGAAACTATAAAAAGTATAGTAAGATTTTAAGAAAACATATAAAAAATAATAATATGAAAAATAGAGTAAGATCAGATATTAATTCTATCGAAACAATTAAAAAAATAAGTGGTTATTAATTAAATCACTCGAACTTTTATTAAATCTGAATATCTAAGCCTAGGGAAACCTAGGCTTTTTTTATTCCAAAAAATCAACAAAATTAAAACACACATTAGTTTAATCTAATTTTAAGAAAAGTAGTGTCATAATTTTACTTAGTACATTATAGGTATTGATTGATACCGAAGGGTGAGAGTCCCTATGCTTGAAAGAAGAGATTTGGATAAGAAGGTTTAACGGCTGTGAATATAATTTCACAATGTATCATAAATTA
>Ga0193956_1000173_pt1 | contig 30511 bp, 28 predicted proteins | sample BB_7_MG_FD_140358 | JGI IMG/M metagenome (GOLD analysis project Ga0193956, IMG submission 140358) | Microbial mat bacterial communities from the Broadkill River, Lewes, Delaware, United States - BB_7_MG | ecosystem: Environmental > Aquatic > Freshwater > River > Microbial mats | place: USA...
ACAGCTATTTTAGGAACACATGGTATATATGAAGCATTAATGCCAAAAATGGTAAAAGACAAAAACTTAAAAAAATGGTTTGGAGTTAAATAATGGAGATTTTTAAATCAGATAAAACTTATGATTTCATGGGTAAAAGATTGCCTTTTTTAGGGTTCTCTGCAATTTTAGTTATAGCTGCTTTTGTTTTGCTTTTTACTAAGGGATTAAATTTAGGTATTGATTTTTCTGGTGGTACATTAATTCAGGTTCAATATACTCAACCTGCACCAGTTCAAAAAATTAGAGACTTGTTAGTACAAGACGAAAGATTTGAAAAAGCTGTTGTTACAAAATTTGGTACACCTAAAGAGATAATTATCAAAATACCAACAACAACAACAATGTTAGGAAAAGATATTGGTGATGATATACGAAGTATTTTAACTCCAACTGGTGAGTATCAAATTAGAAGAGTTGATATGGTAGGTCCAAAAGTTGGTGACGCTTTAAGAGAAAAAGGTGTTATGGCTTTAAGTCTAGCATTAATTATTATTCTTATTTATGTGTCATTTAGATTTGAATGGCGATTTGCTGTAGCTTCTATCCTTGCTCTTGTACATGATATATCTATAGCTCTTGGAGCAATTGTTTTATTTAATGTAGATGTAAATTTAGATATTTTGGCTGCTATTTTGACCATATTAGGATATTCTTTAAATGATACAATTATTGTATTTGATAGAATTAGAGAGGGTGTAAATACTTCTAAAGAAAGTGATTTAAATAGTGTTGTTAATGATTCTGTATCTAGAACTTTAAGTAGAACAACGCTTACTTCTTTAACAACATTTTTTGTTGTATTAACTTTATACCTTTTTGGTGGAGAGATAATCAATGGATTTAGTTTTACTTTACTAGTTGGTGTTATAGTAGGAACTTACAGTTCTATTTTTGTAGCGGCTTCATTTTTAGTGCAATTAAATTTTTCAATCATTAACTACCGAGCTGTTGAAGCAGAAAAAGAAAAAAGAAAAAAAGAGAAAGATCGATTACGATCTCAGTTTGAGCAAGGTACGGTATAGTTAAAATGACTAAATTATTTGGAACAGATGGAGTACGAGGAGAAGCGGGTAAATTTTTAGATGCAATAACAGCTTTAAAATTAGCTCAAGCAGTTGGGATTTATTTTCAAAAACACTCAAAAACAAAAAAAATACTTTTAGGAAAAGATACTCGTAAAAGTGGATATATGATTGAAAATGCTCTTGTGAGTGGCCTTACTTCGGTTGGTTATGATGTAATCCAAATAGGTCCAATGCCTACGCCTGCTATTGCATATCTAACAGAATCTATGAGATGTGATGCAGGTATTATGTTAAGTGCTTCTCATAACTCATATGAAGATAATGGAGTTAAGTTTTTCAATTGTAAGGGTGATAAATTATCAGTATCAGTAGAAAAAGAGATAGAAGATATATTTTATAATGAAGATTTGTTGCGTAGTTCTCAATGTACTCATAAAAATATAGGAAGTGCAAAAAGAATAAATGACGTAATAGGGCGATATATAGTGTCTATTAAAAGTTCTTTTCCATCTGATTTATCATTGAGTGGTATGAGAATTGTTCTAGATTGTGCAAATGGAGCTGGTTATAAAGTAGCTCCAACAATTTTGGAAGAGTTAGATGCTGATGTAATTGTTGTTAATAACAATCCAAATGGATTTAATATTAATGATGGTTGTGGTGCGCTTCATCCTAAAAGTTTAGGAAAATTAGTTACTGAATATAGAGCTGATATTGGGATTGCTTTAGATGGTGATGCTGATAGGCTTGTAGTCGTTGATGAAAATGGTGATGTGATTGATGGTGATAGACTTATTGGTGCTTTGGCTGTATACTTGAAAAAGAATAATACTTTGCAAGGGGGTTGTGTTGCAACAGTGATGAGCAACAAAGCACTTGAAGTTTATTTATCTTCTCATAATATTAACTTACTTCGTTCATCTGTTGGGGATAAACATGTTCTTGATATAATGAAAAAAGAGAAATATAATTTTGGTGGAGAACAAAGTGGTCATGTTATTTTTGCTGATGTTGCTAAGACAGGAGACGGATTAGCTTCTGCATTACAAGTTTTGGCTTTACTGATATCTTCAAAACAAAAGGCAAGTGTAGCTCTAAATCCATTTAAACTGTATCCTCAAATATTAAAAAATATTATAGTTGAAGAAAAAATACCATTAGAAAATATTAAAGGTCTTAGTGAACTTTTAGAAAAGTATACAAAAAATGGTTTAAGAGAGCTTATTCGATATTCTGGAACTGAAAATAAGATTAGACTATTATTAGAAGGAGAAGATTCTTTGGTAGTTGAGCAAAGTATGGAAGAATTGCAACAATTTATTAAAAGTAAACTTTGTTAAGATAACTGGGTAATGTTGAAAAGATTATTAATAACAACTGCTATTTTTATAGTGTCATTTTTACTTGATCAATATATAAAATTCTTGTTTGTAGATGGTTTTGAATTAAAAGGTGATTGTATATCTTTAGTTTTGGCTTATAATTATGGTGTTGCTTTTTCTATGCTGTCTTTTCTAGAGGGCAATTTAAAATATCTACAATTAGTAATGATATCAATTGGTATCATATATCTTTTATTGAATCGTGAAACTTTTAAATTGTATTATATTCCCATTGGACTACTTATTGCAGGTGGATTGAGTAATATTTATGATAGATTTATTCATGGTGGTGTTGTTGATTATGTTTACTGGCATTGTGGATTTGATTTTGCAATATTTAATTTAGCAGATGTTTTAATTGATATTGCAGTGGTTTTAATATTATATATTAATTATACCTCAAATAAAGAACATGTATAAAGAACTAGCTTTAATAGCGCCTACAGCATCTGGTAAAACAGCTGTTTCTATAAATTTAGCACATAAGTTAAATGCAGTGATACTATCGCTTGATAGTTTAGCTGTTTATAAATATATTGATATTGCTTCTGCTAAACCCTCACTAGAAGAAAGAGATGGAATAATACATTTTGGAGTAGATAATGTTCTTCCAAATCAGCAATTTGATGTAATTGAATTTATTGATGAATATAAAAGAGCAAAAGAATATGCGATACAACATGATAAAAACTTAATAATTGTAGGTGGAACAGGCTTTTATTTAAAAGCACTTGTTGATGGATTATCTGTAACACCTAAAATATCAATTGATACTGTAAATAAAGTTCAACAAAAACTGTTAAATTTAGATGATGCTTATCAAGAACTAAATCAAGTTGATTCTAATTATATGAAAAATATCTCTAAAAATGATAAGTATAGAATTGAAAAAGCATTGAGTATTTATACCCAAACAGGAATGAGTCCAACAGATTTTTTTAATTTTAATCAACCTAAACCTATTATTATTAATAATATAAATATTTATGAAATTAAAACAGAAGTTGATGTTTTAAGAAAAAGAATAGAAAAAAGAACTATCCAGATGATAAACAATGGAATAATAGATGAAGTTATTTATTTGGAAAAAGAATTTACTCGTGAACCTAGTTGTATGGGATCAATTGGTATATATGAAACACTTGATTATCTTGATGGGAAGATCAATAAGGATCAGTTAAAAGAACAAATTTTTATCCATACTTCACAATTAGCAAAAAGACAAAGAACATTTAACAAGTCTCAATTTAAAAATATTTATGCATATAGTTTAGAAAATATTGAAAAAAAAATATTATCTATGGTATAATTAAAGTATAAAATAAAAGAATAATAAGCTAGGACGTTTTATGACAAAAGAAGAGTTAGAACAAAGAGTGGTTGAACTTGAAAATAGGTACTATCATGATGATTTAACTGGACTACCAAATAGAGTTAAACTTTTAGAAGATATACAAAAAATAGAGCTAAATGGTTTATTGCTTTTGGATATAAAAGGGTTCTCTACTATCAATGATTTTTATGGTGCAGTTGTAGGCGATAAAGTTTTAATTGCAATTACAAAGTTTTTAGAAACATTGATTGAAAAAGATCAAAGTTTTTATAAAATTTCTGCTGACCAGTTTATCTATTTAGAAACTGATCCAAATAATTCTCAACATCAATTTAGCGAAAAAAAAGTTAAAGTGCTTATGTCAACTATTGAGCACACTCCAATAAGAGTGAATGTTTCAAATGATAATAGTATAGATATTAATATATATGTTAGTGCTATTATCGTAAACAATGTTAATTCTAATAAAATCTTAGAATTAGCAGATATGACACTTCATTATGCAAAAGATACAAGACAAGCTTTTTTACAATATAGTCCTGAACTTAAATTAACAGAAAAATTTGAAAAAGATTTAGCTGGTGTAAAGATGGTAAAGGACGCATTGGAAGAAGATAGGTTAGTTGCTTTTTATCAGCCTATTATTAAGTCATATGGTGACTCTTATGAGTGTCTAGTAAGAATTAAAGATGGTGATAGAGTTATATCTCCTTTCTTCTTCTTGGATGCAGTTACAAAAACAAAATATTATTCTCAATTGACGCAAAGAATGATTGAAAAGTCATTTCAGTACTTTCAAGGAAAAGAGGTGAGTTTTTCTATAAATTTATCTTTTGATGATATTGAGGATGCTCAATTAGTGGCTTTTATAAAAGAAAAAATGAAAGAATACGATGTTGCTAACCACTTAATATTAGAAATTTTAGAAAGTGAAAATATTGTTGACTTTACTTTGATTAGAAATTTTATCCACAGTATGCAAGATTTGGGTGTACAAATTGCAATAGATGACTTTGGAAGTGGTTACTCTAATTTTACTTATTTACTTGAATTAAGACCAGATTATATAAAAATTGATGGTAGTTTAATTAAAGAGATACATACTAATGATGATTCTTATATCCTTGTGCGTACTATTACTAACCTTGCTCATGAATTGGGAATAAAAGTAATAGCTGAGTATATTGAAAATGAAGAGATATACAAGAAAGCAAAAAGGCTTTATATCGATGGTTACCAAGGCTACTTTTTAGGCGCACCTAACAGTACTATGGAGATTATACCAGGTTAGTATTTGTTACTTTTTCCTCTTTTTCTTTATATCCAACTGTTTCTTTTTGTTACATCTATACCCTCTCTTAACTACCTTAAACCTATCTTCATAAGTTAATATTTAATTAGAATTAGGTATTATTTGTCTAATTATTGTCAGCTATTTCTAATAGCATTTGACTTAAAGGGGAAAAAATGGAACATATGGATTTTGCACATCCTTATTTTGGCGCTTTTATAATGTTTGTATTAACTTTTGGTGCTTTTATTGCAACAACAGTATTATCAAGATTGGTTGGTGGTAAACTAGCACGAAAAAATACAGAAAAACTGAAATGTACACTCTATGAATGTGGACCAGAAGTTACAAAACAACCAAATACTATTTCTGCTCAGTTTTATCTGATGGCACTTCTATTTATACTATTTGATGTGGAGATTATTTTTATGTTTCCATGGGCAGTTGACTATAAAGTATTGGGATGGTTTGGTTTTATTGAGATGATTTTATTTATTGTTCTTTTAACAATTGGATTTATCTACGCATGGAAAAAAGGAGCGCTTGAATGGCACAGCATAAAGTAAATTATTTAGCAGATGGCGGAACGCCAATTAAATTAACTACTGTTGATAAAATAGTAAATTTTGGACGAAGTAATTCTCTTTGGCCTATGACATATGGATTGGCCTGTTGTGCTATTGAGATGATGGCAAGTGGTGGTTCAAGATTTGATTTTGATAGGTTTGGTACAATTTTTAGAGCAAGTCCAAGACAATCTGATGTTATTGTTGTAGCAGGTACTTTAACAAAAAAACATGCAGAATTTATGAGAAGACTATATGATCAAATGCCAGATCCAAAGTGGGTTATCTCTATGGGTTCTTGTGCAAATACGGGTGGTATGTTTAATACATATGCAACAGTGCAAGGTGTGGATAGGGTAGTACCAGTAGATATCTATTTACCAGGTTGTGCCCCACGACCTGAGACACTACAATATGCCTTAATGATGTTACAAAGAAAAATAAGAAGAGAGCCAGCTGGAATGGCTCAAAGAGCAAAGAGGTTAATATAAAATGAGAGCATATAAACCAAAAGACGATGTACAAAAAAAATCTTATTATAGTGATAGATTTTATGTAACTCCGACATTAGCGAAGAAGTCTATTTATTCAGATTCTATTTTTAGTGAAGATACATTAAGTTTAGGTAATAAAGTTGAAGTATTAGAATCATATATACAAGCAGATCATTTAGTAATCTATATTAAACATGAAGATAATATTAATACAATCAAACATCTTAAAGAGATAAGAGCATATGATTTTTTAATGGAATTAACTGCTGTTGATTATATATCGACAAGAGATGGTTTTGAAGTAATATATGAAATGTTATCTACTTCAAAACACAAAAGAATAAGAGTTAAGACATTTATAAAAAATAAAGAGTCTATTGCAAGTGTAGAGTCTTTGTTTAGAATGGCAGATTGGTCAGAACGTGAAATGTATGATATGTATGGAATAGTTGCAAATAATCATCCAAATATGAAAAGAATACTTATGCCTAATGACTGGTATGGTCATCCATTATTAAAAACGTATCCTTTACAAGGTGATGAAATTGGTTCTTGGTATGAAGTAGATAAAATCTTTGGAATTGAAGCAAGACAGACTGTTGGACCTGAATTAAGAGATGCTGCTTGTGTTGATAGATATGATACAAATAGATTTGCAAGACTTGGACATGAGGTACTTAAAGGTGTAGATATATCTGAAAATGAACCAGATACTCCAATAAGATATCAAGAAGAGGGTGGAGTTCAGCTGTTTGGAAAAAAACTAGTAACTCCATTTGATGAGATGGAAAAAATTACATTGAAAGAGAGAAAATAGATGCAACATGTAAATAAACTAAAACCTTTCTTTGAAAATATTGCCTTTGAAAGAGAAGATAATACAATGGTGGTTAACTTTGGACCACAGCATCCATCTGCACATGGTCAATTAAGATTGATGCTAGAATTACAAGGTGAAGAGGTTGTTAAAGCCTATCCTGATGTTGGATATCTTCACAGAGGTATTGAAAAAATGGGTGAGAATATGATTTATAATGAATTTTTACCTACAACAGATAGAATGGATTATATCGCATCATCTTCAAATAATTATGGATACGCTTTGGCTGTTGAAAAGTTAATTGGAGTAGAAGTTCCAAGACGTGCAGAAGTAATAAGAACAATGCTTTTAGAATTAAATAGAATTATCTCACATCTATTTTGGTTGGCAACACATGCTCTTGATGTTGGGGCAATGTCTATTTTTCTTTATGCATTTAGAGAAAGAGAATTTGCAATGGATCTTATGGAAGATTATTGTGGAGCTAGACTTACTCATAGTGCAATAAGAATTGGTGGAGTTCCTTTGGACTTACCTAACAATTGGATTTCTGATTTAGAAAATTTTATGACAACACTTGAAACTCAAATTCCTATTTATGAGGGTTTATTAACTAAAAATAGAATTTGGAGAATGCGACTTGAAAATGTTGGTGTTATTCCTGAAAAACTTGCTAAACAATGGGCTGTTTCAGGTGTTGCATTAAGAGGAAGTGGCGTTAAGTGGGATTTGAGAAAAGAGATGCCTTATGGATTATATCCTGAATTAGATTTTAATATACCTGTTTCAGATAAGTGTGATTCTTATGGAAGATATAAATGCACAATGGCAGAGATGTATGAGTGTACAAAGATATTAAGACAACTTATCCCTATGTATAATGAGTCTGATACTCAACTAATGGCTCATGCACCAGAATATATCTCAGCTACTAAAGAAGATATAATGACACAAAATTATTCTTTAATGCAACATTTTGTTCTTGTAACTCAAGGTATGAGACCACCTGTAGGTGAAGTGTATGTAGCTACTGAGTCACCAAAAGGTGAACTTGGTTTTTACATTGTTTCTGATGGTACTCCTTATGCTTATAAACTAAAATGTAGAGCACCAAGTTTTTGGCATACTGGATTATTAAATGACCTTTTACCTGGACATCAATTAGCTGATGTTGTTACAATAATAGGTAATTTAAATATTGTATTTGGGGAGATTGATAGATAATGAAACGATATGACCTAAGAGACCATAAAGAAAACTTTTTACCAAGAATGGTAGAGATTATGAATACTAATATAAAAGATGGTGAAAATGGAATTTTCCTTTTTGAAATAGGAGATTTTTCTGCTATTCAAGCATCTGCAGATTGCGTTAAAGAAAACAACTGGACATTGATGAATTCTTTAAAATTTAATGAAGTAGATTGGACAATAGTTGTAAAAAAAGAACAATCTGTTGAGCAAGTTCAAGTAGGATAAACTTTGAGCAAAGTATATTTTTCTAATTGGCAAGGTGAAATAGTAGATAATAGGGCTAAAGATCAAAGTGATTGGCTTGAAATATCTGCAAAATTACCAGTTAACTACAATGAAGAACTAGCAACAAAAGCATTTGTAGGATGGGATGGTTTTGCCATTTTTAGTAAAGATGTAGATGTTGTGAAGCTTGCTTTAAATTATGCTAGACAATATCAAGAGTATAGTGAAGCTTGTGGTAGATGTACTCCTGGACGTTGGGGTGGACAAATTCTTTATGATATGTTAGACAAAATAGCACGTGGAGAAGGTGAATTAAGTGATCTTACTCATTTAAAAGAAGTTAGTTCAACTATGACTACTACTAGTAAATGTGAAATTGGGAAAACAGTACCTGTTCCAATTTTAGGAATGATTGAATATTTTGAAGATCAGTTTCTTGATTTAGTTAAAAATAAGAAAAAATCACCTTGGTATGATGTTGATGATGAAAAATATATTGCAAATGTTACTGCTCCTTGTACAGATATGTGTCCATCTCATGTTGATATTCCTGGCTATATAGAAGGGGTTCGGGATGTAGATTTTGAAAACTCATTAAAGTCTACTAGACAAACTATGCCATTAGCACATGTGTGTGGAAGAGTTTGTCCTCATCCATGTGAAGATGCATGTAGACGTACTAACTTGGATGAATCAATCTCTATTATGGAGCTAAAAAGAGTTGGTGCTGATTATGAAACTGATCATGAGCTAGAATGGTTTCACCCTCAAAAACCAAAAAAACCAAAAAAAGATGGTAAAAAAATTGCAATAATTGGTGCTGGACCTGCTGGGTTGACAGCTGCTTATTATCTTGGTTTAGATGGTATTGCTTGTACTATTTTCGAAGAATTGCCAGTTTTAGGTGGAGAGGTTGCTGTTGGGGTTCCTGAATATAGAATGCCAATAGAAAAATATAATAAAGATATTCAACTAGTATCAGACCTTCCTAGTGTCGAAATAATTACTAATCATAGAGTAGATGCTTCAAGACTTAAAGAAATTGTTGAAGAGTATGATGCCACTATGTTAGGATTTGGAGCAAGACTTTCAAAAGCTATAAGATGCCAAAATGAAAATCCTGATATTGATGGATATTGGGGTGCTATTGATATGCTTGATAAAGTGAATTTATGGCATAAATATAAGATAGGAAGTCCTGCTAGTGAAGATTTAAAAGGTAAAACTGTAGTTTGTGTTGGTGGTGGATTTACATCTATGGATGTTGTTCGTTGTAGTATTCGTGAGGGTGCTAAACGAGTTATCATGCTTTATAGACGTGATGAAAAAACAATTATTAGAAATACAACACTTGAAGAGTATACAGAAGCTGTAGAAGAGGGTGTTGAGTTTATCTTTCATAGTGCAATACAAGAGATAAAAGATGAAAATAATAAGTTGAAATCTATAATTATCAATAAATATGAACTAATACCTTGTGAAGAATCTGGAAGATCACAGTTGGTTAAAGTTGAGGGTGCAGATGAAGAGATAGAGTGTGATTTTGTTATTCCTGCTGTTTCACAAGCTTGTGATCTTCAAATTTTACCAAAAGAGTGGGAAATAAAGATGACATCTTGGGGAACTGTACAAACTAATGGTAAAGATTATATGACAAGTAAAGAAGGACTTTTTGCAGCTGGAGATTGTGAGTATGGACCAATGACTATTGTGAATGCAGTTGGTCAAGCAAAAAGAGCAGCTTCAGTAATGTCTAAGTATATCTATTCTGGAAATATAGAACTAACTGATGATGAGATAATGGAAGATCATATGAATCGTCTAAAAGTGTATGATAAAGATGAAAAAATAACTGGTTGGATGCCTGGACTACCTCGAGAAGTAAGTGAAAAACTAGAGACAGAAGTTAGACGTGATAACAATCAAGAGGTAAACTTAGGTTTTACAACACAAGAAGCTCAAGCCGAAGCTGAACGTTGTATGAGATGTTATTATTTGGGGATGGTGTCAGTATGAGTGAACGAATAGAACACCGAGGTAAAAGTATACAAATAGAAATAGATGGTAAACAGTGTGATGGTGTTTATGGTCAAACTATTTTATCTATTGCTCGAGAAAATGATATTTATATCCCTACTATGTGTTATCTTCCAAAAGTATCTCCAATTGCTGCATGTAGAATGTGTGTAGTTGATGTAGCGGGCGTTGATGGAACTGTTTTATCGTGTCAAGAAAAAGCAGTAAATGGTGCAGTAATTACAACAAACAATCAAGAACTTTTTAATCACAGACAAAATATCATGAAAATGTATGATGTAAATCATCCTTTACAATGTGGAGTTTGTGACAAAAGTGGTGAGTGTGATCTTCAAAACAAAAATATTGAATTTGCAGTTGAAACACAAGATTTTGCGGCACGTGATCTAAATAGAAAAAAGAAAAAATGGGGAATCTTAGGCTACGATCCATCTCTTTGTATTATGTGTGAAAAATGTGTACATACTTGTAATGAAGTTATAGGTGCAACTGCTTTATATATAAAACCAGGTGGATATAAATCTATAATAGATAATAAAATGAGTAGATGTGAACAATGTGGAGACTGTATATCAGTATGTCCTGTTGGTGCATTAGTGTCAAATGAATTTAAATATACTGCAAATGCTTGGGAAGCTGATAAAATACCAGTTACTTGTGCACACTGTAGTAGCGGATGTGCATTATATTACAATGTAAAGCATGTTGGTAGTTCTGATCCATTTGATAAACAAATAACTAGAGTTACAAACGATTTTGAATTTGCATATTTATGTGGTGCAGGAAGATTTGGTTTTTCGTTTGAAAATAAATCAATAGGAAAAGATAAAAAGATGATTAACAGTGCAATTGAAGCAATTAAATCAAGTGATTATATAAAATTTAATTCATATATCACAAATGAAGAGGTAAAACTTTTACAAGTATTAAAAGAAACTACAGGTATAAAACTTATAAATGAAGATGCAAAGAACTATCAAAACTTTTTAAATATTTATAGTCAAATAAGTGGAAATAGCTTATATTCAGGTACAAAAGAAGATATTGAAAATAGTGATGCTATTATTATGTTGGGTACTAGAATAGCAAGAGATAATCCAGGTGTAAAGTATTCTGTAAATATTGCTACTAAAAATAAAGGTGCAGAGTTTATATATATGCATCCTATTGATGATACATCATTACAAAATAAGTATACTCAGTTTATAAAATACGAAGCAGGTAGTGAAGATGCGGTTATTGCACTTTTATCTGACTTTTTAATACAAAATATTCCAGAGCAATACGAAGAATACTTTGATGAATTGGATATTGGATACTTAAGTGGTGAATCAAGTGTTGGTGAAGAAGAGTTAGAGTTAGTTGCAAAGAAACTTACACGAAGAAAAAATAAAACTTTATTAATAGGTGAGGATGTTTATGCTCATCAAAATGCTGAAAATATAGCTAAATTTGTAGGATTGATTGATAGATTTACAGATTTTAATGTTGTGTTAATTCCCTCATCAACAAATACACTAGGTGTAAGTTTAATTTGTGATTTAGATGATAACGTTTCAGTTGAAGAAAAATCAATCGGATACAATGAATTAGGTGACTTTACAATTAGCGATAATGGTGAGGGTGATCTTCAGATACCTGCACTTAATCAGCAAGAAGGGACGTTTGTAGATTTAAGTAAAAAAGTAGTTAATACAAATGTTGCATTAGCGTTTGATGGGTACTGTTTAAATGATATTGTAAATGAGTTTATAGATACTAAAGTTGATTATACAGTTGAGTATACATCTACACTTCCTACAGATAAAGGTTTTAAAAATATCAAGTTTGATGAACTGTCAAATGGATATGACAAGTATGCTTCTGATATAAGAGGATATGATTTAAGTATTCAAAAGAATGATCCTATAGATTTGGAATTAGAAGAAGTAGAAGATATCAATACTTATAATGGAACTGTAATTTATAGATGTGAACCTGTACATCAATTTAATAAAAATACATCAGAAGCATTACTTCTTAAAACAAATAATAATCTAAGAGGAAGTGCAGGTTTTGCCGTTGCTGCAAAAATAAAAGATGGTGATATGGTAGATATAACTTATAACAATGATACTACAAGAAAAAAATTCAAAATAGATAGTACTATTAAAGGTACAATAGCACTTTACCCTACATATGATGATGGACTAAATAATAGTTTAATACCACAGGGGTATAGATTTAAGCAAGTAAAAATTCTAAAGGTTGGTACAGAATGAATGATGTGATAAATGTAATTATTGATGGCAAGAATTGTGAAACAAAAGATGGTGAAACTATACTGAATATTGCAAGGGCAAATGATATATTTGTTCCTGCAATTTGTTATCAAACGAAGTGTTCACCAACACTAGCGTGTAGATTGTGTCTGGTAGAAGCTGATGGTAAACAAGTGTATGCTTGTAATGCAAAAGCAAAAGATGGTATGGCTGTTACTGTTAATACACCAAATATAGAAAAAGAAAGACGAGCAATAATGGAGGTTTATGATGTAAACCATCCTTTACAATGTGGAGTTTGTGACCAAAGTGGTGAATGTGAACTTCAAAACTATACACTTTATATGAATGTTGATAAACAAAATTATGCAGTTAGAGATGTAAACAGACCAACATCACACTGGGGTGTTATGAATTATGACCCAGGACTTTGTATTGTTTGTGAAAAGTGTGTAACGATTTGTAAAGATATGATAGGTTCGACTGCTCTTGGGACAGTTAAACGTGGGGCTGATGCATTAAATGCTGATTTTAAAGCATCAATGCCAAAAGATGCATATGCTATGTGGAATAAACTTAATAAATCACTTATTGGGTTTGAAGAAGATAAATGTATTGATTGTGGAGAGTGTATATCAGTATGTCCAGTTGGTGCATTAGTTAGTTCTGATTTTCAATACACATCAAATGCATGGGAACTTAAAAAAATACCAGCATCAAATCCATATAGTTCAGATTGTTCATTGATGTATTATGAAGTGAAGCAGTCAAGTATTGAAAATAATACAGAACAAAAAATATATAGAGTAACTAATGATGCTCATTATACATCATTAAATGGAGCGGCAAGATTTGGATTTGATTTTATAAATAAATCAGATAAAAAACGAGATGCTTTTATAAAAGCTGTTGATGCAGTAAAAAATGCAAATACAATTGTATTTAAATCATTTATAACAAATGAAGAAGCAAAAATTCTTCAAACTTTTAAAGAAACATTGGGAACAAAACTTGTAAATAATGATGCATTAAGATATAAAAACTTTTTAGCAGAATACTCAAAAACTACAGGAAAGAGTTTTTTCAATGGAACTTTAGATGATATTCATAATAGTAACTTCCTAGTATCTGTAGGGTCTTTTCTAAAATCAGATGCACCATCTGCAAAATATGCTTTTAACAATGCTATTACTATGAATAAAGGTGCAGGACTTTATTTTCATCCAATGGGTGATGCACATATTGAAGGATTTGGTAAAAAAGGTAAAACTATTGAAACTATTGCTTCAAATCCATTGAGTGAAGATGCTATTTTATATTTTATTCTTGATCAGTTTGGAAAAGATTTACCTACTAATGTTGAAGAATACTTATCATCATTAAGAGAAAATAGAACAAAAACAGTTACTGAGATGGTAAAAGAAAAAGTTACAGAAGTTACTGTAAATGCTGAGACTGGTGAAGAGAAAGAAGTAACAAAAATAGTTCCTAAAAAGGTGTCAAAAGAAGTTGAATATGTGTATACAAAACTTTTAGATGCAATTGGAGCTGATGAATCATTGTTAGATACAATTACAGCTATGTTACTTAAAAAAGATACTTACAGTTTAATTATAGGTGAAGATTGTATCACTCATCCAAATAGTACAAATATAGCAACACTTGCAGCTATGGTTGAAAAGTATACTGAGTTTAAAGTAGTAGTTGTTCCAACACAAACTAATACTTTAGGTGTGAGTTTAATTTGTGATTTAGATGAAAGTATATCAGGAAAAACTGTCGGATATAATGTAAAAGCTGATTTTGAATTAAGTGCTTTAGGTGATGGTGATATTGATATGCCAACATTTAATCAACAAGAAGGAACATTTACTAATATAAATAAAAAAGTTGTGCCAACAAATGCAGCAATTGTTTATAATGGATATGAACTAAATGACATAGCAAATGAGATTTTAGAAGAAACAAAAGAGAATGTGATTGATTATACAGAAATATTATTTGACAAAATAGCATTTGATAATTTAGACAATTATTTTGCAAATGATGGTACTGAACATAGAGGGTACACATTAAGCGCAAGTGATGTTAAAATTAAAGAAAAAGAAGTGCATAGTCTAGAGAATAGTTTAGATGTAAAAGAAAATGAGTATATAATTTACAATGCAAATCCAATTAATCAGTTTAATGAGTTTACAGCGGCTGCAAATCAACTAAAAGATGATATAGTAGCTCTATATTTATCAGAAAGTTTAAAAACTAAACTTGACATAGAATCTGGTGATAGTATAGAGATTACAGCAAATAAGAAATCAATTACTTTAGAAGTTAGAGTTGACAAAAATCTTGTAGGAGATATATCTTATGTACCAACGTTTGATAAAAACATTGATACTAAAGATTTATTTGATAAGTGTAGATTTAGTATAGCAAATTTAAGAAGGGTGTAGAAGATGGATAATGATATTATAATGACAATTGTCAAAGTAGTAGTTATATTAACAATATTTTCAGCTTTAGCTGGATTTACTACTTATATAGAAAGAAAGATATTAGCTTTCATGCAAAGAAGACCAGGACCTACACATGTAGGTCCATTTGGACTTTTACAAATACTGTGTGATGGAGCAAAACTTTTTACAAAAGAAGATTTTATTCCACAAAATGCCAATAAATTGATATTTATGATTGCTCCTGTTATAACTGCAGCTACTGCATTTATAGCTATGACAGCAGTTCCATTTATACCAGGTATGATTGTATCTGATATAAATGTTGGTGTGCTGTTTGTATTGGGTGTAATGGGAACTGGACTTTATGGACCACTTCTTGGTGGTATGTCTCAAGCTAATAAATGGGGACTTCTTGGAGGTGCAAGAACAGCAATTCAACTTTTATCATACGAAGTTGTAACTGGTTTAGCTCTAATTGCACCAATTATGTTAGTTGGAAGTTTATCTCTAATTGATCTTAATAATTATCAAGCTGGTGGATTCTTTAATTGGATGGTTTGGACTCAACCTTTAGCATTTTGTTTATTTTTAATAGCAGGATATGCTGAAACAAATAGAACACCATTTGATTTACTTGAGCATGAAGCAGAGATTGTTGCTGGTTATGCAACTGAATATTCTGGTATGAGATGGGGTATGTTCTTTATTGGTGAGTATGCTAACCTTTTTACAGTTTCATTTGTAACTGTACTTATCTTTTTAGGTGGATTTAATGACCTATGGTTTATCCCTGGTGCTATAGCGATTATTTTAAAAGTTATGTTTTTAATATTCTTATTTTTATGGACAAGAGCATCTTGGCCACATGTAAGACCTGATCAACTTATGTGGTTATGTTGGAAGATATTAATGCCATTAGCTTTATTAAACATTTTAGTTACAGCAATTGTAGCGATGTAGTGGAGAGGGCAAAATGAGTTTTAAAAATTTAAAAGAAAGAAATGTAGGTTCTCAAGAATACGTTATGATGGATATTGAAGAGTATCCAAAAGAGGGTTGGGATAAATTCAAGCAAGTTTTAAATCGTGGTTTTAGTCTAGAATTATTTAGAGGTCTAGGGATTACATTTAAGATTATGAAAGGTGTGCTTTTAAATAATGAATCACACACAACGAAATATCCAATTGAAAGATTACCAATTAGTCCTAGATATAGAGCTGTACATAAACTATTAGGTTTGCTTGAGAGTGGAAATAATAGATGTATTGGTTGTGGACTTTGTGAAAAAATATGTATAGCAAAATGTATAAGACTTGATACTAAAATAGATGAAAAATCAAGAAAAGAGGTTGTTGAATATACAATTAATCTTGGACGTTGTATTTTTTGTGGATACTGTGCTGAAGTTTGTCCTGAACTTGCTATTGTTCATGGTCAAAGAATTGAAAATGCAAGTGAGCAAAGAGAACATTTTGTACTAAAAGATGATCTACATACTCCTTTTGAAGAGTTGCAGAATCAATTAGAATTTCAAGGTTTTGGTGCTATATCTGATGATGCAGATAAGAAAATCAAAAAAACACCTCTTGCGTATTAAGGATAAAAAATGTTTGAAGTAGTAGCTTTTTATTTATTTGCTTTTTTAACAATTGCAATGTTTAGTATAACAGTGATGACAAAAAATGCACTGTATGCTTTAAGTTCATTGGCCGCTGGTATGATATTTATATCAGCATTTTTCTTTTTGCTTGGAGCTGAATTTTTAGGTGCTGTGCAAATTGTAGTTTATACAGGTGCAGTTGCCGCATTATACGCTTTTGGTATGATGTTTTTTGATTCTATTAATGATGTTAAAGAATCGGTTAAAAATCCAAGGTTGACATTTGTACTAACTGGAATCATATCTTTAATAGTTGTATTTATATTTGTAGCACCAGTAATTGGGGCAAATGCAACAGCTTATTATCCAAGTCATCCTGAGTACGGAAATGTACAAGATATTGGTTTAGTTTTATTTACTAAATATTTAGTTCCTTTTGAAGTTGCGGCTGTTATGTTACTTGTAGCTATGATTGGTGGAATTATACTTGCTGGTAAAAAGATGGATATCTCAACAACTCTATTGGAAGAAGAAGAGATTGATAATTGTAAAGAAGATATACAAATAGTAAAGGATGTTAAATGAGTATTACATTAAATGATTATTTAGTACTTAGTACAATTATCTTTATGATAGGTATGTATGGTGCTATGCGAAGAACAAATCTTCTAATGTTGTTTTTCTCAACAGAGATTATGTTAAATGCTGTAAATATTGGATTTGCCGCAATTTCTAAATTTCATGGGGATTTAACTGGTCAAATGTTTGCATTTTTCATTATTGCTATTGCAGCAAGTGAAGTTGCCGTTGGACTTGGATTGTTGATTTTATGGTTTAAAAAACATAATACAATCGATCTTAGTTCTCTACAAAGTATGAAGGGATAGGTATGGAACGTTATTTATATATTGCACTTTTTGCTCCGCTAGTAGGATCGTTATTTGCAGCACTTTTTGGTAACACTCCTAAAAAATTATTTACAGGAATTGTTACTTCATTATTATTAGGTGTATCTTTGATTGCCTCTTTAAATTTACTATACTATGTAGTTACTACAGGAAATATAGTTCATGTTAAGATGATGGATTGGATTGTTATAGGAAATGTTGATATTCCGTTTGGATTTGTAGTTGACCAAGTGAGTGTTACTATGATGGTAGTTGTTACAATCGTATCAACTATGGTTCATATACATTCAATTGGTTATATGGATCACGATAAGGGATTTAATAGATTTTTCTCTTATTTATCAGCATTTGTATTTTCTATGATGATTTTAATTATGTCTGACAACTTTGCTGGACTATTTATTGGTTGGGAAGGTGTTGGATTGTGTTCATGGCTTCTAATTGGTTTTTGGTATCATAAAGCAGATGTAGAAAAAACTGATGATATGTATAACTCACCTTATTCAACACTATCTCCACATTCTTCAATCTCTCCGGGTTATGCTGCAAATGAAGCATTTATCATGAATAGAGTTGCGGATTTAGGTATGTTGATTGGTTTATTTTTAATTTTCTGGAACTTAGGTACTTTACAATACGATGCAGTATTTGCAAACATAGGTACACTTGATCATGGATTAATAGTTACAATTGCTATATTCTTATTTATTGGAGCGATGGGTAAATCAGCTCAGTTCCCATTTAATACTTGGCTTGCAAATGCGATGGAAGGTCCTACACCAGTTTCTGCTCTTATTCATGCGGCTACTATGGTAACAGCAGGAGTTTATTTAGTAGTAAGAGGAAATGAAATTTTTACTATTGTTCCTGAAGTTGGATACTTTATAGCTGGTCTGGGTGCATTTGCTGCAATTGGAGCTGCTACTATGGCATTGGTTGCAACTAATATTAAAAAGATCATTGCATACTCAACTTTATCACAACTTGGATATATGTTCGTAGCCGCTGGTCTTGGAGCTTACTGGGTAGCTTTATTTCACCTTGCAACTCATGCTTTCTTTAAATCAGTTCTATTCTTAGGTGCTGGTAATGTTATGCATGCTATGAATGATGAGATTAGTATCAAAAAAATGGGTGGACTGAAAAAGCACATGCCATATACTGCACTTATTATGACTGTAGCATCGGTTGCACTTGCTGGAATTTTTCCACTTGCAGGTTTCTGGTCTAAAGATTTAATTCTTGAAGTTGCTTTTGGTTCACATGCATATGTTATCTGGACGATATTATGGATAACTGCTGGTTTAACTGCATTTTATTCATTTAGACTTGTAATGTACGTATTTTATGGTGAAGAAAATTATGACCACGATAAACAACATCCTCATGAAACATATCCATTTGTTATTGCTGCGATGACACCTCTTGCTATTTTAGCTGTAGTTGCAGGTGCATTTGAGCATACATATATTGAGATGGTTACAAAGTTATTACCACCTTTAGATATTCATGTAAGTAGTGCAACTTTTTATATGCTTGTAGCTGTTACAAGTGCAATTGCACTTGGTGGTATATTGTTTGCTGTTAAAAAATACAATTCAACTGGAGAGTATTACTCAAGTAAAATGAAAAATAATTTTATATATAAATTATTAGCAAATCAGTACTACTTACCATACTTTATTGATAAATGTATTCTTCAACCATATAAAACTCTTTCTACATTCTCGTGGAAAGAGATCGATATGAAAATTGTTGATACAATGGTAGATGGGATCGCAAAAGGTATTTATGCTGGAGGGGAAAGTGGAACTTCTATGCAATCAGGAAACTTATCAAAAGCTTTAAAATGGATGGGAATCGGTATCGCCGTTCTATTGATTTTAGTTGTTGCCTTTGGTAATTTAAAGTAAGGAAGGAAGATAGATGGAACATATTTTATCGGTTTTAATATTTTTTCCAGCGTTTGCAGCTGCAATAGGTTTTGTAGTAGATAAAGATGCAATACGAACATATGGAATTACAGTTACAGCAATAGAGTTTATACTTTCTTGCTTTTTATGGGCAAGCTTTGATAACAATGCCGCAGGTATGCAGTTTACAGAGTTTATACCAATTATTAGTCAATATGGTATCTCTTATAATTTAGGTGTAGATGGTATCTCTTTAGTTTTAGTTATTATGACAACATTTATGACTATGATATCTTTAATAGGTTTAACTGAAAAAAGAGATTTAAAAAATCTTATCATTACAGTGTTATTTTTAGAGATGACTATGGTAGGTGTATTTTTAGCTTTAGATGCGATTATCTTTTATGTATTCTGGGAGTTATCTTTGGTTCCTATGTTGTATATTGTTGGTGCATGGGGTGGAAAACTTCGAATTTATGCATCAATCAAATTCTTCTTATATACATTTACAGGGTCATTAGTGATGTTAGTTGGTATGTTATATTTAGGTTTTGTATACTATCAAGCAACAGGAAACTGGAGCTTTAGTTTACTGGATTGGAATATGTTAGTACTCCCTGTTAGTATGCAAGTATGGTTATTTGTAGCATTCTTTATGGGATTTGCTATTAAAGTACCAATGGTACCATTTCATACATGGCTTCCATATGCACATGGTCAAGCACCTACAATTGGTTCGGTAATTCTTGCGGCAGTTCTTCTTAAAATGGGAACATATGGATTTATAAGATTTTCATTGCCATTGTTTCCAGATGCAAGTGTTATGATGATGATTCCAATGGCAACATTGGCATTGATTGCTATTATTTATACTGCTATGGTGGCATATGCTCAAGAAGATATAAAACAAGTTATTGCTTATAGTTCAGTTTCTCATATGGGTGTAATTATTCTTGGAATTTTTGCACTAAATGTTGAGGGTATTGGTGGATCAATTTTCTTAATGATATCACATGGTATTGTGTCTGGGGCACTGTTTATGTTAGTTGGTGTTATTTATGATAGAAGACATACAAAAATGATGAGTGAATTTGGTGGACTTGCAAAGGTTATGCCAATATACGCAGTTATCTTTGGTATTATGACTATGGCATCTGTTGGGCTTCCTCTTACAATTGGATTTATTGGTGAGTTTTTATCATTACTTGGATTCTTTGCAGTATCACCAGTATTGACAGCTTTAGCAGGGCTTACTATTATTTTAGGTGCAGTTTATATGTTGGTTTTATACAAAAAAACATTTTTTGGACCAATTACAAATCCTATTAATGAAAAACTACAAGATGTAAAAGGGAGAGAAATTGTTGCTTTAGTTCCTTTAGTTATGCTTGTGGTATATCTAGGAGTGTATCCTAAACCAATTTTAGAACCTGTTGATAAATCAGTTAAACAATTAGTACAAGTAATGTACTTAAAAGCTGTAAATCCTGAAACGAAAGCAAAAATCGCATCAGTAAATACTATAGGGGAGACAAAATAATGATTGAACCAATTTCAGTAGATATGGTAGCTTTAAACCTACCAACATTAGCTCCAATGCTTATCGCAATTGTGGGTGCTTTAGCAATATTGTGTATTGATTTAGCAACTAAAAGTTTACATAAATCACTTTATGTAATGCTAACTGTTTTAATTATAGTTATAGATTTGGGTGCAGTAATAGGTTACTCAGGAGCTACAAGAGGATTCTTTGATTTAATACTAATGGATGGTATTGCTATACTGTCTCAAATTATTATGCTTGTTGCTTCTGCATTGTTTATACTTTTGGCACTTTCTCAACAAAGATTTCATGAGTACAGATATCCAGAATATTTTGCACTATTTTTATTTATGCTTGCTGGGTTCCAATTTATGGTTGCATCTGACAACTTAATATTGATCTTTGTAGGACTTGAAACAGCATCTATGGCGCTGTATACATTGATTGCATTGCACAATAGAGATAAGTCAACAGAAGCAGCTATAAAATACTTTACTATGGGTGCTTTAGCCGCTGGTTTCTTTGCTTTTGGGTCTATGATATTTTATGGACTTACAGGAAGTGTAGAGTTAGGACAAATTTCAGCTTCATTAGTAGCTTCTGATTTTGCTAACTATCCTATTATTTTGATTGGTATTGTATTTATTCTTGGTGGTATTGGATTTAAATTATCTTTAGTTCCATTTCACACTTGGGCACCAGATGTTTATGAGGGTTCAAGTGCCGCAATGGCAGGATATATGTCAATCGTTCCTAAAATAGCTGCATTTATTGTAGCTCTTAGATTCTTTGAAATATTTGTAAGTGTTGATAATGCTTGGGTTGAGATGATACTTTATATTACAGTTATTATTACAATGACATTACCAAATATGATTGCTTTAGTTCAAAAAGATGTTAAAAGAACATTATCTTACTCTTCTGTATCACATGCTGGTTTTGTTATGAGTGCTATTTTAGTTGGTACTACTCAGGCAACTGAAGGTTTATTTTTATACTGGATTATGTTCTCATTTGCAAACTTAGGTGCATTTGCTATGTTATGGATAAATAGAACAAAAAATATGTATGGATTTGAAACTGATCATCCATTTGAAAAGTTCTCTGGATTAGTAAAAGTTTCACCAATCACAGCTTCTATTATGGCTTTATTTATGTTGAGTCTTGCTGGTATACCTCCATTTAGTTTATTTTGGGGTAAGATGTTCTTAATTGGTTCAGCTGTTAACGGTGGACATATTGTATTAGCAATTTTAATGGCACTTAACTCAGCAATTGCTGCATACTTTTATCTTAAACTTGTAGTATATATGTTCTTAAAAGAACCAAGAAATTGTGATAAAGTTGAACTAATGGGTAATGCTAATAATTCACTTAGAACAGTTATTGGATTTGCAGTATTGGTTGTGATAACATCAATATTATTTGTTGATCCATTGTTGGAAATTATTTCAACTTATGTACAAATGAGCGGATATTAATAATATCTGCTTTGTTTAATGTGGTTTTAATATAAATTTTATTAAAATCACATTCTTAATTTAAGGTAAGCATTGAGAATACAATAGTATTTTGACTGCTTCTCTTAGACCTTTACAATTATTTTTAAGGGCAACTCCCCAGGGTAGGAATACAGCAAGGAACCTTTAATCTTAGTGTGTTTAGGTATCTGGGAGGAGTACTTAACTCCAATCTAACACAATCCTATAAACCCCATAACAAAAGCAACCACAAAGATTTTTTATGATACAGTAGTCTAACTTAATCTAATAGAGGGTAACAGAATCTAAGCTTTTTTAACCCCTTATTCGTTACCTTGCAATTGTTACCCTAAAATTAGGTAACAATTTGAGTATCAAAATAGATTAAAATACCTTAACCAAAGGCTTTTATGATGAGTGGTAAATTAACAGATACAAAAATAAAAAAATCTAAACCAAAAGACAAAGACTACACTTTAACAGATGGTTATGGTTTACAAATTTTAATTAAACCTAACAATAAAAAAAGATGGGAATTTATATTTAAGTCTCCAACTCAAAATAAAAGAAGAAAATTACCATTAGGATATTATCCTGAACAAGTCACATTATCAACAGCACGAAAATTAAGGGATGAATATCTAAATCTTATCAAGTTAGGAATTGATCCCATTGATAAAAAAAGAGATATTCAAAAAGAGCAGGATAATTTATCTAATAGTGATTTTATACTTATATCCAATGAGTGGTTAGAGTATGAATCAAAAAGAACAACACCCGAAACACATAAAAGAAAAAAGGCTATTTTAGTAAATGATAGTTATCCTTTTTTTAAAGATAAATCTATCAATGATATAAATCATCAAGATATTATAAAAGTGATTGAGATGAGACTAAATAAAACCATTCACAAATCATCTACAAAGGCAAAACAGAACAATGGTATAGAAACAGCAACTAAACTATTTAATTACCTTGATACTATCTTTAAATTTGCAATAACTAAGGGTTTGTGTAAATACAATCCTTTCAATGATATCATCAAAGATTTAGTTATACCAAAATCAATAGTAAGACACAATCCAAAACTTACAGAAACAACAGATATAAAAAAACTTGTAAATGATATATATAATTATAAGGGTCACTTCTCAACTATAAACGCTTTAAAATTTGCCTTGCATATTCCACTAAGAGCTGATAATTTAGTCAATCTAAGATGGAGTTATATAAATTTTGATGATGGAAGTATCACTATACCAAGGGAACTTATGAAGATAAAAAATCATAACTTACCAGACTTTAAAGTGCCGTTATCCCATGAAGTTATAAAGATACTAAAAGAGCAACAATTATTAACACACTATCAAGATTTTGTATTTTTATCAAATGCAGGGAAACCAATCAATAGCAATACTCCAAATGGTGCTTTAAAAAGGATGGGATATCAAGATAAACAAACTTTACACGGCTTTAGAGGTATTTATAGAAGTTTGATAGATACTCATCAAAAAGAGCATAACTTAGACTATGAAGTCAAAAGAAGATTTTTAGACCATCATGATGAAAACAAAGTGGAACAGGCTTATAACCATAGAGCTGAATATTTTGAGCAAATAAAGCCTTTAGTTAAGTGGTGGAGTAGTTATATTGTTAGTATGAGGGATTAATATGGCTAAGTGGAAAGTTCAAATAAAAGGTTATGATTACGATGATATAAATATGGTTAAGGGTGGACTTATAAGAGCAGGACTTGAATATATTAATGATATTAATACAGAAAATGAAGAATTAAAAAACCGCTTATATTATGTAGATTTTGAATATCCACGAGATAGTTATAATATGCATAACTATAAAATGGAAATAAACATGGTCACTAACAAATATTTAACAAACAATAAACTTATGAGGGAATATATAGTAGAAAAAGAAGAAGAAATTTTATCATTATTTGAAATGATAAATGAAAATAATGAAAATAGTTCAAGACTTGCAGAGTTTTATTTATATTCGATTACACTTGAAAGAAGAGTTAAAAAATTGATAAGGTTAATTTCTTATGTACCGACAAATGAAAAAGGATATCTTAAACTATATCACAACTTGTATTACGAAATAAAAAGGTCTTTAGAGTGGTATTATGCAGAAGATAAAACAAAGGTAGTTAAATGGAAATTCTATACTAATAAAGAGTGTATAGGAAAGCATTTAAATTTTCTTGAAACGAAATTTAATTTTATTCCTATAGATACAACAGATAAACCAATAAGAAATGCTTCAGCCCTAATAACCGAACTAATCACTAATAAAAAACCTGATACAAAAAAATCAATTCCTCAAAATAAAAATCACTTTATTTTATAGGGTACAGTTTCGACTAACTATACCCTATTGCTATTACCCACTTATGGAATAATTACACCATAGATTAAGATGAACTACTATAGGCGGTATAGAGTTTAGATAATAGAAAGCTACTATTCTAAATCAATAACAATATCATAAGTACTTATGTTTCATGTTTGGAGCATACAATGAGTAAAGGGCAATTAGAAAAACTGCAAGAAAAGAAATATTATCGTGCAAATGAATTAAAAGATTTATTATCATGTGGTTTATCAACAATATGGTTATGGAGTAAACAAGGAAAAATAACACCAATTAAATTAAGTGAAAGAGTTACAGTCTTTTCTATAGATGAAGTAAACAAAGTATTTAATCTAAATAATGAGGTATTATAATGGATAAATACCTTAAAAATCAACTGTATAGATGGACTTACGATAAATTAAAAAACAATCCTGACAAATTTGGGGTTGATGGGTGTAATGCTTTATATATGAAAACTTATTTATTTGAATTTTATGGAATAGATTTACCAATTAGTGCAATGAAAGCTATTTCAACCGTATCGAGAATTAAAAGTAATGTATTATTAAAAAATCCGCAATTTGATAAGAGGGTAAAAGATAGACCTAAAAAGAAAAAAGAAAAAACTATCTAAAATAATATCTAAAAGATTAGAGAATCAAACCTCTAATCTTTTTTTTAAGTTTAATTCAAACACCCCTTACAATATATATCAAGGTAGTCTAAGAATAGATATAATATTAAGATGATATATTATCTATAAGTCTTTATACAATAGTACTTTATGAAGTATTGAATACAAGTGTTTAAGTTTTGATGTTCTTAATGTGGAGTAAAAAGTATATGAATATATTACAAGAGTTAGAAAACTTTATCTATGAATTTAATAAATATAATGATGAAGATTTTAATATTGATACTATAAGAATAGACTTTGATAAGCAACATAAAAAAGAGAAGATGGACTATATAGGAGAATGGAAAAAGATTAATAAGGATGATAGAAGAATATTATCTAAATTAAAAAGAAGATTAACAGTTGATGAAGTCACAACAGCTTACCAATTAGAAAAATATAATATATACTATTATAATAAAAAAGATGATACTAAAAAATATCGTAAAGCTACAATGGTAATATTTGGAATGAAACAATATCATAAAGAGCCACCACCACATGAGCTTATAAATACTATTTTTAATATGTTGGTGTATGGAACTTCAAAAGTATCTGTAAATATTGATATATGTAAAGATATAGATACAAAACCACATATAGAAGAATTAAACAAATACTTTGCATTAAAACAATACATAGAACCTAAAACTAAAACACCAACAGAAACATATTATATAAATCATCCTGACATTACTATGATAGAAAAACTAATTATATACAATAAGAGAATTAAAAATAATCTAAGCTTTAATGTATGGAGAATTGAAGCACTTGTACATATACCAAATTTAAAATATTTAGCTTTACCACTTCATGAGTTTAAACAAATTACGGATATTGTAAAAGATTTTAAATGAATATAGAACAAATAGAATCAAAATAAAAGTTTATATTTAACTTATGCATGATGTAATATTTAATATAAATTAGTTATGATGAAAAGATAACTTTTAAATAAAGGAATGAAGTGGAGTTTATATTACTAATAATAATTATAATTTTAGTATTTAAATTAAAAAATAAGAATAAAGAAGTTAAAAGTAACAAAAATAACATAAATACAGATAAGTCACATATGAATAATGAAGTTAATAAAAAATTCACTCTACCTATTCCTAAGGATTACCGCATTTATTTTCATCAAATGGAAGTTTCAGGAGTTCACCATTATAAAAGTAATGCAATAGAAGCTTTTTCTTATGATGATGTACATATTATTATACAATCTGAATTAGATAATGAGTATGATAAAAACGCTTTAAAAGTCATTATAGAAAATAGTTATAATGAAAGGTTTCATATAGGTTATATATCTAAAGAAATAGCTAAAATTATATCAGATCAAAATATATTGGACTTTATAATAGCAAGATTAAAATATGTAAAGATAAGTAGTCCTAATTACTTTTTAGTAGAGCTTGATATTTTAGGATTAAAGTCTGAATATTCAAGACTTTAAGGGAGGGGTACTTTAATTAGTACACTTAAAAGAAAATTTCAGACCGCACAATTAGCAATCTTGATATCGTTGATACCTGTAAACTTTTAAGGTGTAAACACATCTAAAATGTTACACCCCAATGTTACACCCTAATAGCTTAATATCAATGAGATATAACACTTCTTTAACTACTTCATAATTAATAAATTGCTTTAAAGATTTTTTAGACTCAAATAAGATATAATAGTGAAAGGAAAAAGGGGAAGTTGTGAGTTTAACAGATAATAAAAAAGTAAATTTTATAAATATCATTAAAGATAAATTATCACAATTTCAAGAAGTGAATAAGGTTATATTGTTTGGTTCTTTTGTTAAGTCAAACAATCCAAATGATATAGATATAGCAATAGTACAAAACTCTAATGATAACTTTTTAACACTATCATTAAAATATAGAAAAGTATTAAGAGAGCTATCAAAAATAATACCACTTGATATCGTTCCAATTAAACAAAACTCAAAAGGTGTATTTTTAGAAGAGATAAATAAAGGTCAAGTAGTTTATGAAAGATGAAACTAAACAATGGCTAACTTATGCAAGTGAAAATTTTGCATCAGCAAAAATATTATTAGAGAGCCACTTATATAATCCCTCTTTACAAAATTCTCAACAATCAATAGAAAAATATATAAAAGCTTATTTTGTTGAAAATGGTTTAAAACTTCAAAAAACACATAATATATTATCTTTAAATGAGATACTAAAACAAAATGATGTGTATCTAAATATAACAGATGATGAGATTGATTTAATAGATACTATATATCTATCTTCAAAATATCCTTTTGGTTCTGTACTTCCTGATTTTGAACCTGATAAAGATATATGTTTAAATTGTATTGATATAGCTTCAAGAGTTCAAGAGGATATAAAAAAATATCTTAAAAAAGTATAGACACTTTTACTTTTTGTTACCCTATATGTTACCTTTGATTTTTTAATATTAATATAAATACTTTAACTAAAGTATTTATAGCTATTAAGTAGTTATTTGGGAGGAGTACTTAACTCCAATCTAACACAATCCAATAAACCCCATAACAAAAGTAACCACAAAGATTTTTTGTGATACAGTAGTCTAACTTAATCTAATAGAGGGTAACAAAATCCGCCAATTCAACTTTAAAGTGCAACACCACTACGTAAATTAATCTATTAAATTATGCCACTTTTTTTCTCAAAAACTCCTTGAAAAAAACCTCATTTGGAGTAAGAAATTTTAGTGATTTTCTTGGTCTTTCATTTAGTTTATTTTGAATTCTATACTATAGCAATACTGTTCTAATTTTAGATTAATAATATTTATATTTATTAATATCTTATATTTCTTTTCAATAAAGTCGCATAATAGTATTAGCTTTTATATGAAAAGTTATATAATATGTTACGAGTTATATAATATGAGGAAAATGAAATGAATGCTTTTAAAAATTTAAAATTAAGCAAAAAACTAGGTCTAGGATATAGTGTTATTTTAGTATTGATGATTGTTGTATCAACAGTTGCATATAATAGTATCAAAACAATGATATATACAACAGGATGGGTTGAACATACACATGAAGTAATAAGAACAGGAGAGTCCCTTTCTGGGTCAATGGTAGATATGGAAACTGGTCTTAGAGGTTTTATGATAACTGGAGATAAGAATTATCTTGAGCCGTATGTAAATGGCAATAAAAATTTTGAAAAACTAGTTAAAGAGGGTGCTGAATTAACTAGTGATAATCCTACTCAAGTATCAAGATGGAATGAAGTTGCATCTATGAAGAAACAGTGGATTAACGAATGGGCAGAACCTGAAATAGCAAAAAGAAAAAAAGTAGCAAAAGGTGCTAAAACTATTGCTAGATTTAAAGAGATATCTGCAAGAACTTTGGGTAAAACACTTTTTGATGGGATAAGAGGAAAGTTGGATGTACTTGCAAGAAAGTTTTATTCTAACGAAGAGGGTAAAAAACTTGTAACTCTTACTACCCTTGCATTAGTAAATATGGAAACTGGCCAAAGAGGGTTTTTATTAAGTGGAAAAGAAGATTCTCTAGAACCCTATATCAATGGTAAAAAAGATTTAGTTAAAAATCTAAATATAATGAAAAGTGTGATTATGGGAACTTCTGTAAATATTAGAGATATACAGGCTGTTGAGAATGCAGTTAATCAATGGCAAAATAAAGTTGCAAGTGTTGAAATAAGTGCTAGAAGAGCAATGAATAAATATACACTTACTATTAATGATTTGATAAGAGATATGTCAAAAGGTACTGGTAAAAAACACATGGACGCAATACGAGCAAAGATAGCTATTATTGTTGCGGCAGAAGAAAAAATGATTGTTGTAAGAAATAAATCTCAAGAAGATACAGCGGATTTTGCAGAAATATTTACATTGTTGGGTACTATTGTTGCCGTTATATTTGGAATCTTAATTGGGATTATTGTTTCAAAAAATATTACTACTATGATAGATGAATTTCAAATTGGACTTTTAGATTTCTTTAAATACTTAAATAAAGAGGTATCTGATACAAAATTATTAGATGCAAGTACCACAGAAGAGATCGGTACAATGTCAAAAGTGGTAAATGAAAATATTATTAAAATAAAAAAAGGTCTTGATGAAGATAGACAAGTTATTGATAATACTATTAACGTTCTTAGTGAATTTGAGCAAGGGGATTTAACACAAAGAGTCAATATAAATACTTCAAATCCTGCATTAAGAGAATTAACAAATTTATTGAATCAAATGGGTGGTAACTTAGAAACTAATATTGATGGAATATTAGATGTTTTAGAAGAATATTCAAATACTAACTATATGCATAAAGTAAAAACTCAAGGTGTTAAAGAGCATCTATTGAGATTGGCAAATGGGGTAAATACTTTAGGTGATTCTATTACAACAATGTTGATAGAAAATAAACAAAATGGATTAACTCTTGGAGAAAGTAGTACAACACTATTAAAAAATGTGAGTATTTTAAATAATAATGCAAATGAATCAGCATCGTCATTAGAAGAAACAGCAGCTGCATTAGAGCAGATGACAAGTAATATTAGAGGAAATACAACAAACGTTGTTAATATGTCAAATTATGCTACAGCATTAAATAATTCATCAATTGAGGGTCAAAAACTGGCAGCTCAAACTTCTGCTTCAATGGAAGAGATAAATGAGCAAGTAAGTGCAATTAATGAAGCTGTATCAGTGATAGATCAAATTGCTTTCCAAACAAATATTTTAAGTTTAAATGCAGCAGTAGAAGCAGCAACTGCGGGTGAAGCTGGAAAAGGATTTGCAGTAGTTGCACAAGAGGTTCGAAATCT
>Ga0193956_1000174_pt1 | contig 30468 bp, 11 predicted proteins | sample BB_7_MG_FD_140358 | JGI IMG/M metagenome (GOLD analysis project Ga0193956, IMG submission 140358) | Microbial mat bacterial communities from the Broadkill River, Lewes, Delaware, United States - BB_7_MG | ecosystem: Environmental > Aquatic > Freshwater > River > Microbial mats | place: USA...
ATCCCTTAGGGATTTCACAAAACTTGTGGGTTCGGCAATGAAATTTATGTTTTTGCCTACAATTCCGTGTGTTTTGTGAAACTGCTCCGCAGTTTTGTGAAACACACGGTTATTTTTGTTTTTTCCGTGATTACGGAAACTACAACAGTTCGGCAATGAAATTTATGTTTTTGCCTACAATTCCGTGTGTTTTGTGAAACTGCTCTGCAGTTTTGTGAAACATACGGTTATTTTTGTTTTTTCCGTGATAACGGAAACTACAAAAGTAGCGAGAAGTTTTACAAAGCCGTTAGTTGCAGTTTATTTGGTGTGTATATAATCTTTAAGAACCAATTTTGTAGTTGAAGTGTTTTGAAATTTAGTTATGTTTGTTCCATTTGTTTAAATTTTAAATTTTAAATTTTGAAGTTGTGAAGTTCTGAAGTTTTGAAATTAATAAGTTTTATAATGGATATTTTTTGTTTTCGAATAGCTATATTATAGAGAGTAAACTAATTGTAAATTGTAAATTGTAAATTGTAATTTAAAATTTAGGATATTGAATTTTTCGAGCTTCTGCTCGGTAGCATTTTACCAGCGAGGCTGATGTTATTGTTAGTCCTATGCTTAGCGGACGTTTTACGAGTTCAAAGTCGGTATCTACCGTAAGTATTTTTAGTAGTTCTGCTTTTATTGGTGTAGTAAGGTCTTTGTAGTCTGGAAATTTTTTATATGTTTGGTAAACAACTTCGTCTGCATAGGGGCGATATGGTTCCATAATGTCGTCGGCAAGGCGGTAGGAATTGTATTTGTTATGATGTTTTATTCCCATCACTGGCAAAAGTCCCGAACCTGTTATTGCTTTGGCTGTTGCTGTTCTTAGTATTGTGTAGCAGTAGTTTAGCATGGAGTTTGGCTGGTCTCCAAATCGTTGTCTGCTGAAGTCTTCAAATATTCTGCTCCAATATATTTTGGCTGCGTGTCCTTCTCGGTTGGTTTGGTCTCCGCTTTTTACGTCTTTTGCTATTTGTAGTAAATCTTCGTAACTTTTGCCAATTTTTTTCAGCATTGCTGCCTGATTTTTAATCTTGTGTTTTATTGTTTGTTTCCAGAGTTGTTTTTTTAGTGGTTCGCTTGCTTGCAGTTGGTAGTCGGTGTTTTGTCCTTGTGTGTAGTTGGCGTCAATGCTTTGCAGTATGGATACTGGGAGGTGTTTTTGATTGCAAATTATTACTGCTGTGTTCTGCTCGGAGAATAGTTGCAATACTGCCTGGGTGTAGGATAATTCTCGGTGGTCAAACACAACAAATCCTATGTCGTCGGACGGAACGATGTGTTGTTTGTTGTTTTTTTTGTCGTTTACAACAAGCTGATGATTTTTGACCGAAAGGTGATATGGATTTTCAAAAAACAGGGTTCTTTTTAGCATGATTATGTTGTTTTACAGTTGTTTGTAAAACAACATAAATCGTGCCGAATTGTTGGTAAGTTGTTAGTAACTCTTTTGTTTTTATTGCTTTTTGTAGTATTTACGGGCTTTTTTTAATAATAAAAAAATTAATATTTAGAAATTCTCCCAAGTATATCTATTTTTATTTTTATGGGATTATATATATTCCATTTTTTAAAACTCGCTATGCTTACTTCTTGTTTTGGGTTGTTTAAAGTTGATGCAAGATGATGTCTAAAATTAAATTCAAATGATTTTTGTTTTTTTGAAAACTTCTGAACTCTAAATACATGTTTTGTTAAATACGCATGGTTTGGTTTTGCCCAATTAATATCTTCTTCGTTTATACCAAGTAAAAACATATCATTTTTTTGTAAAGAAGTAATAAATTTACTACCGTCTTGTGGTATTTTGTCAATAACCGGTATTCCTTGTTTTTTTCGTTCTACTGCTTCCCAAAATGTAACAATTTTTTCAAAAAGTTCGCCTTCTTTGTCTTCGTATATTGCCACGTGGTGGTTGTTTCGTGGGTTTACGTATTGGTTTAGTTCTACAAATTCGTTTTTGTTTTGGGCAAATATTTTATTATCTTTAAGTTGTTGCATATTGCCAAGGTTTTCTTTTATCCTCACTTTTTTAATAGGCACAGGTTCGCCGTTTTTGTTTGGCAAGGTGTAAAGTTGTTTTATTTCTTGCTGTTTTTGTTCAATTTGTTGTTGTATTTCTTGGTCTTCAAAATCTGTTTTTGTCTTTTTTAGTTTTTTGTTTAAAATTTCTATTTGTTTTTTTATTATTTGTTCTTGTTCTTTTGCTTTAATAATAATTCTTCTAATTGCAGGGTCAACAATTTTATTAATTTGTTTGTCGGTCGTAAGGCTTTCCACCGATTTTCTTATGTGGTAATAAGGTTTTTCGCTGTGTGGTGCTTGTCTTTCTCCATAAACAGTGTCTTTATGTAGTTGTCCTGCAACAGAGTATCCTACGCTTGAGTAATTTTGTCCGTTTTTGCGAGTATTTTTTTTAATTTTAGTAAGCACCTTATGGCTTGCTCTGTGCGAAATAAGGATTTCTGATGCAGCTTTTTTTACATCATTATAAAAATTTTCCCAAGGTTTTTCAAATGTGGGCTTATCTGCTTTGCTTCTTCGCTTGTTGTCTAACTGTGCATTGTATGTGCTTAGCTTTTGCAAATAAGATTGTTTTGTAAGAGCTATTGTAATTGCATCTATTGCGTGGTGTCGGTGGTCGTCTCTATTTTTTTTCGGGTCAAATTTTATTTCACCAGTGTATTTATCTACCCATACATTTCCTTCTACTATTTTTTGTTTTTCTTGTAGTTCTGGCTCTATATTTATTTGTGGGTATAGGTTTTGGTCTTCATTTATTATTTCAAAAACTGCCCAATATTTTCCTTGTGGCATCATTGTGTTAAACCTGTGTTTGCTATCAATATCCGAAGAAAACAAACCGTTTTCGTTTACAGTTCCCGAAATTAAAATTGTATTATCGTCAGTTTCAGGTTTTGGGTTTTTAGTATTTGAAAATTCTATATTATTGCTGTCTAAATCTAAATCAATAATTGCCCAATAGTTTCCATCGTTTTCGTCTTCTGTTTTGCATTGGTAGATATACGATTTAAAAATATCGTTGGTAATATTTCCGTATAATGTAATTTGTCCTTTGTTTTTTTTGGGTTGTTTTTTAGGAACTGGTAGTTCAAATTTAATGTTTTTAACTTTAAATTTAGCCCAATAGTATCCATCTTCTATTTCTACTTTTATTTTTTGTCCGAGCGTATCGTTAGTAAAATATTTTTTGGAAACTACTCCTCTTAGTATAATTTCATTATCAGATATTTCAGGTTTTTCAGTAAATTTTTCAGTAATTTCAATAGGCTTAGGCGATAATTGTAGTTTTTTCCAATATTCGCCTTTAAAGTTTTTACCAATCAGATTATCGTGTATTGTTTTTCCCGAAACATATTTTGAATAAAATTCTCCTTTATCATTAAGAAAACCAGAAATTGTTGTTTCGTTTTCTAACAAAACAGGTTTATCGTTGTGTATTGGGTGAAAACTAACGGCTTCGTTATTTTCGTTAAACACTACCCAATGTTTTTCGGGCTTAGTAATATTTATTTTGGCATTTTTATAGTCAAGTATTTCTACAGGGTTTAATATATTATTTAATCCCCAAAGGTGTCTAAGTTCGGAGGTTACGCTACCGGGCATAACGCTTATGCTGTCTTTGTGGCAAATTTGCGAAAGAATTTCTTTTGCTTTTTTGCTCATGTATCTGGTGTCGTTTAGTTGTCTTTCAATAAATCCGTTGGCTTTTTCATCAATTTTTTCGGCTGTAAATCGTTTTGCTTTGTTATAAGGCAGAAGTTTAAAGGCTCTTTGTTTTATGTCTTCCCACGATTTAGCTCCTCCCCAGAGTTTAGGGTCGCTGTTTTCTTTATGAAAATTGTATGGAGTTTTGTTTCCTTTTAGTGCGTTAAATTTGGCATCGCAAAGAGTTTTATTTCCAAAACTATCGTCCAGCGATGTGCTTCGTGGGAAAATATGTTCTATCTGAAATTTATTATCACCTCCCAGCAAATCGCTAATACTTATTGTTTTTCCTGTATAAGGACATAATACAACTCCGCCACCTCTTTTATCTTCAATTTCTTTCCAAAGTAGGTATCTTTGAACATTTTCTCTTGAATGAGCCAATCCATATTCAGAAAGTTTTTGTCTTGCTTCGTCGTTTTTTTTATTATTATCTCTTATTTTATATTCAGTTTCTTGGCGTTGTTTTTTTCCCATTTTAAGATTTCTGCCAAGTTCAACTTTTATTTGATCAAACTTTCCGTATTCATCAATCAAAGTATTAACTACTCTACGAAGTTCGTTTAATCCTTGTTGAACAATAGGGTTTCTAAGGTTTTCAATTTTATCAAGTTTGTTTTGTATTTCCTTTTGCTCAATTTCTTGACTATGGTGATATAGTTTTTTGAAATATTTACTATTTTCCTCAAATCCACAATTTTTAGTAAGATAAGTTTTTATACGTTCTATTGCTTCTCCTTCTTTGTTGTTTTTGTCTCTATTTATGCGAATAATATCTTTTTCAATTTTTTCATGGTCTTCTTTAAAGTTCTCCCATCTGTCGTATGGTTGGTTAAATGCATCTGTATTTTTAAAGGCATTACGCACTCCTCCAAGCAAAACAGCATCGCTAAATTTATAACCTTTTTTTAGAAATGGAGTAATATTTCGTATAGCTTTTAATGAAACATTAGAATAGTCGTCTTTTAGTTTTATGTTTTGAATCTTTTTTAAGTTTTCTTCATTTTCTTGCAGTCCGTATTCATTTAATTTTTTTAAAAGTTTATCATTATCTGAATAAAAATAAAAGCAATGCCAAATATCTTCTTTGTTTGCTTCCCAAACATTAGGTTTAAATAGTTTGCTTAGTTTTGCATTTGTATAATTACCAGGTGCTTTTAAATCATTTTTGTAATTAAATATTTCGTAAGTTAGTTTAAGTTCTTTGGTAATAATTTCAAAATTAAAGTTTGCATCTTTTCTGTTGAATAATTCTAAAAGCATTTCTCTCTGATGTGGGTCAAGTCTTTGTTTTGTTCCGTATTCAATATTATTGATAAATTGCAAAGCTCTAAACTCTTCAAACTCAGGGTGGGAGAGAGGGCATGGAGTTGGTCCTACTGTTCTCCATCTATTATTTTTTTTGTCAAAAAACTTACGTCCCTCTAAGCTACATTTTGCAAGTAGTCCTTTTTGCGAACGTAGAGGACGCTGATAAAATAAAACGCTTTCTTGGCTTTTATGTTTTAATTCTCCCTTTTCGGTGTAATATATTTTTCCTGCAATATATTCTTTTAATGGAATTGATTCTTTTATTATTAATTTGTTTGCACTAATTATTACATTTTCTTTTCCTTTTGTTTTTTGGAGTTTTTCAATTCTTTCTTTGTTGCGTTTGTTGTATATTGAACCAGATATTATACTTTCTTTCCTTATTTCTTTTTGTTTATATTCAAGTCCAAGTTGTTTGGCTTGTTGTTGCCAAATTTTTTCAAATTCTTCAACATACATATCTCTTAATGTATATCTTGCTCTTGCTCTTAGTTGGTTTCCTTTTTCGTCTGTTATGTTTTTATAAGGTTCGTTTTCTTTTGGCAAAATAGTATTTAAAAATGCACCGAGTGTAGAGTTTTTAATTTGTTCGTTCGTTTTATCAATTCCTGTAATATTATCTTTTCCCAAAAATATTTTTCCATCTTCGTTGCCTTTTCTGTTACTTAAAAAGCCACGTCTTTGTATTATATGGTATAAAATTCTGCCAAATTCAAACAAGGTAATATTATCATTTAAGGCTTTTGCTCTTAATTGGTAAGGATTTAGTTTTAACCATTCTATAAATTCCTCAGAACTTGGAAATGTTTTTCCTTCCTGTCCTTTTTTCTTATCGTATTGTTTCCATTGTTTAAGTTCTTCAATAGTTAGTGGACATATATTAAATTCAATAAGAGTTTCTAAAAGTTTTATTCTCCGTAAGCGATTACGATAGAATCCACGCCTTGTTTGTCTGCTTTCTCTTCGAGTTGCATTTTTTGAAACTTCTTTGTCTCCTTTCCCTATTGTATCTTTTACTACTCCTTCTGGGAAAATTCTTATTCCACTTGAATATATTTTTTGTTGTTCATCATCTACAACTGCCCAACCTATTGAGTTTGTTCCTAAATCTAATCCGAGTATTTTTGCCATAATAATTAAAAAAAGTTTTTTTGTATTAAAAGTTTGCAAATTAAAAAAAAAGTTTTACATTTGCAAGCAAGATAAGTAAAAAAATAACCTTTTGAAATCTTATCACAATAAGGCTATATGCCGAAGTTTTAACGAACTATGCCTCTGCTTTGGTAGGGGCTTTTTTTTGTTTTGTCAATAAATATGCGGTGTTGTAAAGACTTTTGTTAGGCTATTTTGGGGAGCTAATTTGGGGAGCTAATTTGTGAAAATTGTGGGATTTTTTTCAAAAAAAAAGTGTGCCAACTGGCACACTTTTTTTTTATTTAGATATTTTTATTGTTCTGTATTTGGTTCTTCTAATCCGTAGCCTTTAATTTTGTTTTCACGTTTTAGAAGCAATGCAATTATTATTGCAAAAAGTCCAGTAAGTGCAAAAATAAGCATTGGTATGGTGTAATTGTAATTTGGTGTTACATTTAGGTATTTAGAAACTTTTTCGTTGTCAATACTTGTAAAGCTGGTAATTTCTGTTCTGTCTCCGGGAACTTCTATTTCAATTTTTTGGTTATCTGCTATAAGTTTCTTTTGTTTTTTAGTAAGTTTGTTTAGTTTTACAGTTTTACCATTTTCAAGAGTAATTTTTTTACCTTCATGGCTTGCAACAGTAACTAATGTGTCTGTTGAAGGGAAGTTATAATAGTAATAGATTATTGAAATTTCGTTTTTTTCTTCTAATTTAACAAGTTGTTTTTTGTTAATTTTTTCAATATTTATTTCTTCTCCTAATTCAGTAATAATTGTGTTGTTTTTCATATCTTGGCCAAGAGTGTAGTTTGTAACTTTAACGAGACTATCTATTTGGCTTATTTGTGCAGGTGCATTTAATTCTACAACTTGGTTGTTGATAAGTGTTGCACTTGCTAATTGGTGCTCTTGTGTAACGGTGAATCCAGAACCGAGTATTGTAAAATAAGCTAAGAATGAGTATTTGTTTAATACCCAACCAATAAGCAGTGGCATGCCCATAAGTCCCCAATTTTGAACCCAGAATATAAGTGCATAAGCAGAGCCGAGTTGTTTTTCTGGAATAATTTTAGGTACTGATGGCCACATTGCTGATGGAACTAAGGAGAATGTTACTCCTAAGAAAACTATTAGTGCAATAGCAACAAATGGAAAACTTAGTGAAGGAATTGCGAAAACAGCGTGCACGGCAAGTAGGAAAACTGAGCCTAAAAGCATAATTGTTGCACCTTTTCCTTTTTTGTCGTATATTCTACCAAATAGTGGTGTTAAAAGAATTGTTCCAAAAGGTAATAATCCGGGTATTGCTCCTGCAAATTTCGGATTTATTCCGTATTTATTAACCATTAAGTCGGCTGCATAGTATAGGAATGGAAAAATTCCGGAGTAGAATAGAACGCATAAAAGTGTAATCATCCAAAATCCTTTGTTTTTAACTATTAAAAGAATGTCTTTCATTTGGAATGATTCTTCTTCTTCTTCATCGTTAGATTCTAATTTCATAGTTGCAATTGATGCGTCTAATTTTTTATCCATAAATGTGTACCAAAGAAAAGCAACAAAACCTGCTACTAATAATCCTAAACCTAACATAATAGGTGCTGATAATGCAGGAGAACCTTCTGTTCCAAACCATGCGGTTGCCATTGGGTAGGGTAATGATAGTGCTAAGGCTGTTCCCATACGTGCGGTTGCCATTTCTAATCCCATGGCGAGTGCCAGTTCTTTTCCTTTAAACCATTTTACTATAATTTTGGAGACGGTAATACCTGCAATTTCTACTCCTACACCAAAAATACCAAATCCTAATGCTCCTATTGCTACTTGTGAATTTATTCCAAAGATTTCTCCTTGTGCGGGGATAAGACCGTCTATTGCAGCAAATTGTAAAAATGTTCCAATAATCATTGTTATTGCTGCACCTAATCCAGTGAATCTAACGCCCATTTTATCAAGGATTATTCCTCCAAAAATTAGCATTAAAAAGAATACATTAAACCAGCCGTATGCACTGTTCCATATACCAAATTCGGTACTTGTCCAGTTTAAATTTGTTTCTAACAAGGGTTTTAAAGGTGATATTACATAGTTGATGTAATAACCCGTTAGCATTGTAAATGAAACTACTGCTAAGGCACCCCATCTTGCACCTTTCGAGTCTCTTAACGTTTTAATTATTTTTTCTGACATTTTAAATTAGTTAGGATTTTTATTTATATTAAAGTTGTTTTTTTAGAATATACAAATAAAGTGTTTTTTTATTTATTTATGAAATATTATAGTTTAAATTATTATAGTTAAAATTTTTTATTTAGTGGTGTTGTTTTAATTAATTGGTTTTTAAGTATGTAATAAAATATTGTTTGTTGTTTTTAATAATCTATTTCAATGTCATTTCGTTCATTTTTTTTGTAGTTAGTATTATATTTTTCGCATTTGTATTCTTCTGGCACATCTGCACCCCAAATTAGTAGAGATGTTTCTCCTTGTTTTATTATTTTAAATTCTACTCTTCTGTTGTAGGCTTGAGATTTTGTAAACCATTTGTTGTCTTTTGTTTTGTTTTTGGTTATGGGGTTTTCTTCTCCGTAGCTAACTATAATTAGCTGGTTTTCATTTACTCCATGTTCTAATAAATATTCTTGCACCACAACAGCTCTTTTGTATCCTAAAATAAAATTATAGCTTGCTCTACCTTTGGAGTCGCAATAGCCACCAAGTTCAATAATGGCTTCTTTGTTTTTTTTCAGGTAGTTAGAGAGGGTGTCTAATACGGGGCTTGATTCTATTTTTTCTGCACGTGCATAAGGAAAAAGTATATTTTCTATTTCTACATAGGATATTTGGTTTACTTCTATATTTTTTATGCTATCTTTATTCACTTGTGTAATAAGTGTGTCTTTGTTGCAAGGAACATTGGGGTCTAATCGTATGTTTTTATATAACTGTATATTGGGAGCATCTTTGGGAACAGTAAAAGTGTCGTCAAAAACTGTATCATTTTCTACATCTATTGTAACTCGGTAAGAAACTCCTTTTTCTGTAACAAAAAGAAATTTTCCTTCTTTTTCGGTTGCAGTGTAATATTTATTTGTGCTATTATTTCTTATTATTATATGAGATTTTGGCAATTCGCCCTCACACACATTAAGGAATGCTGTAAATATACAGATATTAGTAGTTTCGGCTTCTGGGATAGACATTAGATAAATATCGCTTCGTCCAAAGCCGTTTTCTTTTAGCGACGAAAAATATGCTCTTTTTCCGTCTGCCGTAGGAAAGTAGAAGATGTCATCATCAACCGAGTTTATTGGAAATCCTATATTTTGAGCTTTTTCCCAAGTTCCGTTTTTTTGGAGTTTACTACTAAATATGTCGTAACCTCCAAGTCCGCTGTGTCCTCTGGAGCTGAAGTATAAAGTTTTATTGTCGTGGTGGATATAAGGTCCTTCTTCGTCTTTGGAGGTATTTATGTTCTCTCCCATATTTGTAGGCTCCGACCAAGTGCCATCTTCTTTTATGTAAGATGTGTAAATGTCTAATCCTCCGTATCCTCCCGGGCGGTCGCTTGTAAAATACACTGTTTTTCCATCTACCGAAATTGTTGCATGAGTTTCTCTGTATTTTGTGTTAATATTATTTCCAAATATTTGAGGAACAGTCCATTCATTGTTTTTAAATTCACTATAATATATAGAGCCTTCGTCTTCTTCTTTATAGATAAAAAGCATTGTTCCGTCATACGAAAGACCTATTGTGGCTTCGTGTTCTGGGGTGTTAATGTTTTTGCTTATAGGTTTTGGTGTAGTCCATCTTTTATTTATTTTTTGGGAAATATAAATATTTTCGTCATATTCGTCGTCCCAGAGTAGTGTGCTTTCGTTGTTTAACTTTCGTCTTGATGTAAAAATTAGTGTGCTTTCGTCTGCGGTGAATAAAGGTGTGTGTTCGGTAAACTCGGTGTTTATGATGCTTCCCAAGTTTTGTATTATTAAAATATCTTCGGGGTTAGACATTAGCAATTTGCCATTTTCTGTTAGCCCCAGTTCGGAGTTTATTAATTTCAAAAATTTTTTATTTTTTTCTTTTTCTTTTAGGTCGTTTAATATAACTATAGCACTGTCAAACATATAATTAACACGATATGCTCTTGCTAAATAAAAGCTAACTTCATTTTTATTTAATAATCTTTTATGCTTTTTTTTGTATAAATCTAATGAGGTTTTGAAACAAGCGATAGAAGAATCTCTTTTATTTTTGGTATGCAGATAGCAAAAACCAAGTTTAAAGTGTAAAACAGGATTTTTGGGTTCATACATAATAACTTTTTTATACATATCTATTGCCATATTAAAATTTTCGCTATAAATAAGGTCTTCGGCAATATTTATAGAGTCTTTTTGGGCAAAAATATTTGTTATTTGTATGAAAAATAATAATATAAATATTATGATAAATTTCATCAGTTTTAAATTATTGTTAATCATCTTCTTGTGTGCGAATGCTTTATGTTGCAATAGTTAATAAAGCTACCGAATAGGAGTTTTGTCTGTTTAAATTTTGAAATTAAGAAATTTTGAATTTCTGAAAATTAGAAATATAAACCAAGCGACAAATATATAATTTTGATTGTTTATTATCAAAAAAAATAAAACTTAATCTGATAACGCTAAAATATATATCATTATTTAGATAAAGTCTTTATTTTTTTTTAGTTTCAACTTGTATTTTACATATTTATATTTATTAATAAAAAAAAGTAAAACATAAACTTTCGCTATTCAAAAATTACATCTCATATTCTCTAATATTATAAGTTGTAAGTTATCAATAGTTTGTTAAAAATTTATTTAATGCTTTAATTTTCAATAAAATAACTGAAATAATTTAATGAAACCCTCGTTGAGATTAATTGCAAAGCAATTACCAATAGCTTACGCATTATAAAAATTCTCCACACAAGGAGAGGATTAAAATAAATTTTAAACAGATAAAATTTATTTTTATCATAAATGATTGATTTATTGCATTTTAATTAAAATCTGACGACTAAAAATTAAAAACCTAACGAAGTGTTGAGGCATTTGACTTACGCTTTTTGATTTTTTAAAGAAAAAATGTTTTTATTTGTTAAAAAATAAAAAAAAGATTTTGAAAAACACAAATAAGGTATTATCTTTGCAAACTTTTATAAAAAACTTTTTAAAAATAAAAAATTAATAATAAAACAACAACTTCTAAATGAGGCAATTAAAAATAACTAAATCAATTACCAACAGAGAGAGTGCGTCGCTTGACAAGTATTTACAAGAAATTGGACGATACGATTTAATTTCGGTGGACGAAGAAGTAGAATTAGCTCGTAGGATACGAAAAGGCGACCAAGACGCAATAGAAAAACTTACCAGAGCAAATTTAAGGTTTGTGGTTTCAGTTGCTAAGCAGTATCAAAATCAAGGACTTAGTTTGCCAGACCTTATAAACGAAGGAAATCTTGGATTAATAAAAGCAGCCGAAAAATTTGACGAAACAAGAGGTTTTAAATTTATTTCTTATGCAGTATGGTGGATTCGCCAGTCTATTATGCAGGCAATCAACGAGCAATCAAGAATTGTAAGACTGCCACTTAATCAAGTTAGTTCGCTTACAAAATATAAAAAAGCAATTGCAGTATTTGAACAGCAATTTCATCGCAAGCCAACCGAGGAGGAACTTTCCGAAATATTAGACGTATCGCAAGATAAAATAAAAAAAACAGTTAAAGTGTCTGGACGACACATTTCTGTAGATGCACCTTTTGTAGAGGGGGAAGACAATAGCCTGCTTGACGTTTTGGCAAATAACGATTCGCCTGTTGCTGATGGAATATTAATTCACGAATCGCTTAGAAAAGAGATAACAAGAGCATTATCTACCCTAACTGATAGAGAGAAAGACATTATCATTTCGTCTTTTGGCATAGGAATTGAGCAACTATCGTTAGAAGAAATTGGTGCAAAATATAACCTTACAAGAGAACGTGTTAGGCAAATTAGAGAAAAAGCAATCAAACGATTAAGAAGCACTTCAAGAAGTAATTTACTTAAAACGTATTTGGGATAATTTATTAACTATGGAAAAAATTTATGAAACTAAATTTAACATAATCTATTTTGATTCTGAAAAAGAACTATTAAAAATGGTTAGGTATGACGCTACAAGAGACATGTCTGAACATGATTATAAAACAGATATGTTAAAACTAAAAGATTTAGTTATAGAAAAAAATGCAAAATATGCACTTATAGATAATAGAGAATTACATTTTGTTTTATCTCCTGACGTTCAAGACTGGGCAAATAAAGAGGTTGTAGCACCGGCATTTCAGCATTTTTTGGGCAAAGTTGCTTTTATTGAAGGAGCTAATTTATTCGCAAATATTTCTTCTCAACAAGCCATTGAAGATAATGAGGAAAAACAAGCTCATTTTAGGTTTTTTGATAATGAAGAAGAGGCTATGAAATGGTTACTTGCTTTTTAATATTATATTAAAAATAGAATGAAAATTGCTTTACTCCATAGTATTATTTTATACTATGGAGTATTTTTTTTAATAAAATTTTCCTTTTATCATAACCTTGTCTATCAGGTTTGAACCATAGGCATAAGGGAAAAATTCTATCGTAGGCATTTGTTTGGTTATGAAAACATTAGCAAATTTTCCACGAGCAATAGAGCCGTGAGTTTCGCTAACTCCCATTGCGTAAGCCGTGTTAGTTGTGGTTGCTGCAATAACTTCTTTGGGCAACATTTTATAGTTAATACAACCCATTGAAGAAATTAATTTCATATTTCCAGAAGGCGATGAGCCAGGATTAAAGTCTGATGCTAAGGCTACTGGCAGTCCTGCATCTATCATTTTACGAACAGGAGAAAAACGCATTCCAAGAAAAAAAGCTGCTCCGGGTAAAACTGTTGGCATTGTTTCGGAGTTTAATAATACTTTAATTTCTTCATCTCCAATAAATTCTAAATGATCTACCGAGAGGGCATTGTATTTTACTCCAACTTGAACTCCTCCCGAAAAATCAAGCTCGTTGGCATGAATTTTAGCACGCAAACCGTATTTCATTCCTGCATTCAAAATTCTGTCGGTATCTTCTTCGGTGAAAAAACCTTTGTCGCAAAAAACATCAATATATTCGGCAAGTTCTTCGGCTGCAACTATTGGAATCATCTCATTTATAACAGAATCTACGTATTCAGTTTGCCGTCCTTTATAGTCTGCCGGAATAGAATGTGCTCCCAGAAAGGTGGCTTTTATTTCAATAGGCATTGTGTCTTTTAACCGCTTGATAACTCTAAGCATTTTTATTTCGTCTTCTGGATTTAAGCCGTATCCACTTTTAATTTCCAAAGCTCCTGTTCCTTGTTTAATAATTTCCCAAACTCGTTTTTCTGCTTGCACATATAATTCATTTTCAGATGTTTGATGAAGTAGTTTTGCAGAGTTTAAAATTCCTCCACCTCGTTTGGCAATTTCTTCGTAAGAAAGTCCTTTTATCTTATCCGAATATTCTATTTCTCTGCTTCCTGCATATACTATGTGTGTGTGGCTATCGCAAAATGAGGGATATACCATTTTTCCGCTGGCATCGTAGAGGCTGTCAATTTTTATTTTTTCATCAAAATCTTCCATTTTGCCAAAATCTAAAATTTTATCGTCTTCTATCAAAAGAAAGGCATTGTCAATCGTATTTATTTCAGCCATTTCTTTGCCAGCTAATTTTATTTTTGGGTTGTCTTCGGTGTGAACCAGTGTTTTTATGTTTTTTATTAAGGTTTTCATAAGTTTATTTTTATGTATAAATGAAATTGTCAGATACTTTTGAAGTGTCTGACAATTTATTATTAGTAAAAAATTAAAGATTATTCATCTTCTTTTTTAGTTTCTTTTTTTGCTTCGGTTTCTTCTTTTTTATCGTCTTGATTTTCTTCTTTATCTTCGTTTTTAGCTTCTTCTAATTCTTTTTCAAAGTTTTCCATGTCCTCTTTTGTAACCAACGATTTTTCTATGAATAGATTATACCATTTTACAATTCTCTTCATATCAGATACATATACACGTTCTTTGTCGTATTCTGGCAAAACTTCTTCAAAAAGTTTTTTTAGTTCTTGCGACGAGGCATTGTTAGCAATAGTTTGTTTGCCATCTTCTTTTTTATAGATATTTACAAAAAGTTCTTTTAACGGAATTTCTCCGTCTTTTGTATAAATTGCAATATCTTCCAAAGAGCTAATTCTCGAAGAGGCAAATGCTTGCATTCTTTTTTTTGTTACAACAGACTCTACGATAATTCCTGAGCGGGCTTGGGCTACCAATTTATATAAATCTGGATAGCCTGAAATAGATAAAATATCTTTTAAATTCATTTTATAAAAATTTTTAAAGTTTGGAAATTGTGAATTTTTACAATTTCTTTTAAAATGCAAATTTAAAAAAAAATAATAAATAATCTATAAATTAGAATAATATTATTTACTTTTGTAAAATACTTCGTAAAGTTTTTGATTAAAGTGCAGATGGTTAAATATTAATAATTATAATTTTATGATGTCTTTTTTTTTCTTTAATTAAAATTTTATAAAAATAAATTATTATGCAAAAAAAATATTTATTTACATTTTTTATTATTGCAATTTTTGTTTTTTCTTCGTGCAACAACCAAGCTAAATTGGTTTATTATATTCAAAATACTCATGAGTATTGGGATACTGTTTCTGTATGTGTTTATTTGTCAGGCGATTCTAATAATAGATATGCCGATGATTGTTCTTCTTTAGCGGATAAAGACTCTTTGTTGTGGGAGGTTTTGGTGTTTAAATCTAAGGACGATGTTTTTGTTAAAAAAGAAATAAACTTACCAAAAGTGAAAAATAATAAAAGCAAGAATATTGTAGAAATCATCAAATTTAGAAATAATGTAGTTAGTTCTGGAAGTTTTGATTACAAAAATAAAGTTCAATATAATATAACAACCATAAAAAATAGTGGAGTGGCTTTTAATATTGAATCTCTAATTACAAAAGATGCTCCTAATATGAAGGAAAAATTAATTCAAGAGTATTAATTTATAATTACTTATGAAAAGTATTTTTAGTTTTTTTTGAACTCTTTAATTTTGTTCTTTTGTGTAATTTTTAATATAGTTTTTATAAAAAATGAAAATTTTGTTAATATAGTTTTATTTTGAATTTGATTTGTAATAGTCTGTAATTTAGTTTTTTATGGGTAAATATAGTCTTATTTATTGATGTTTAATTAAAATTTAACCTTATTAGAATTGAATATTTTAGAAAATAAATAATGTGTTACAAATAAAATCATTATACAGTAATTAAATTTTTTGTGCAGTTCTCATTTTATTTTTTAGTTTACGAATAAAAACTTTACAAAGAAGTTAAAAATAAATTTAAACACATTATCCATTCGGGTGTTTTATTTGCTAATGTAATATAAAGTATTAGCACACAAGAGTATGATTAAAATAAATAAATTTAAAACAGATGAAACACCCATTCGGGTGATTTTATAGCTAACGCAATATAAATCATTCGCACACAAGGGTATGATTAAAATAAATAAATTTAAAACAGATGAAATTTACCATAATAATACCTGTTTATAATCGCCCAGACGAAATAGAAGAACTTTTAGAATCGCTTAAAAATCAGACTTTAAAGAATTTTGACCTTGTTATTGTGGAAGATGGCTCAAAATTAGATTGCAAAAAGGAAGTTGAAAAATATTCGCAAGAGCTTGATATTAAATATTTTCAGAAGGAAAATACGGGACCTGCCAAAACCAGAAACTATGGAGCAGAACGTGCTTCGGGAGAATATTTTATATTCTTTGATTCCGATTGTGTTATTCCGCCAGAATATTTTGAAATAACTACCAAACAGCTTGAAAAAGAAGATGTTGATGCCTACGGAGGCCCAGATGCTGCCGACGAATCTTTTTCAAATTTGCAAAAAGCAATAAGCCATTCTATGACATCTCTTTTTACAACAGGAAAAATTAGAGGTGGCGAAAAAATTGATAAGTTTTACCCAAGAAGTTTTAATATGGGAATAAAAAAAACAGTTTGGGATAAAATTGGAGGTTTTCCTATTACCAGCATGTTTCCGGGCGAAGATATGGTTTTTTCTATAGAAATAATTAAGCAAGGCTTTAAAACTAAGCTGTTTAAAAACTCCAAAGTATATCATAAAAGACGAAATACTGTTAGAACTTTTTTCAAGCAAGTAGCAGGTTTTGGGCGAACACGGTATATAATTTCAAGAGTTTATCCCGAAACTTTTAAAATTTTTTACCTATTTCCGAGTATGTTTACTCTTGGCATTTTAGGATTGCTAATTATTTCAGTTTTTTGCCAGTTGTTTTTACTTCCAATTGCATTATATTCATTATTAGTCTTTTCGGAGGCTATGATAACAAATAAATTTAATTTTAAAGTGTCTTTTTTATCGGTAATAACAAGTTTTATTCAATTAATTGGATACGGAACAGGTTTTATTTCTGCAATTTTTAAGGGAGATGTTTATGATGTTTATCAAAAAGGTTTTTATAAGTAATATAAAAAAAATAAAAATTAAAAAAATGGAAATAAAACAAGTAAATTTTACTTATTATAAATATTATTATGCAACTTTTTTAACTTTTTTTAAGTCTCTAAATCAGTTACTTTATTAAATATTAAGTTTGCTTTTTTAAAAAAAAGTGTTAAAAAAACATTTTTTTCATAATTTTTTGCTAATATGCAACCTTTTTTATTTACAAAAGTCTTTTACAAATAACTTAAATTTTATATAATAAATAACTGTAAATAACAGTTTTAATTATATTACAAAAGCCAATTTTTTGCTGTATGAACATAGCAATTTGTTGGTTATTAGTATATTATACAATGTCTAAATATTCTAAACAACATAAAGCCATGATAAATCTGAAAAATCTGAAAATTAAAAACGTCTTCTTTGTTTTTATTATTTTACTCATCGGAAACAATGCCTTTTCTCAAAATGATGGAGGTGTAAATAAAACTGTTGCTTGTGATAATACAACAATGGATGCAACAGAAACCACGCCTGCTGGGCTTGGGCAATGGACAACTCTTGGAGGAGCAACAGGTTTACCTTCAAATGATCCTAACGTTGCTGTAGGTGGTTTGGTGGTAGGAGCAAATACTTTCACATGGACGGTGGGAGCTGTTTTTACAGAAGATATTGTTATTACTCGTAAAGAATCTGTTATTTCGAGTGGAAATATCTCTGTTTGTGGAGACATAAATAATCTTACTGGTTCAAATCCTTCTCCTGGATATGGTTATTGGACTTCGTCAGATAATTCAGTGGTTTTTCAAGACATAAGTAATCATACTTCAGGTGTTTCTAATTTGCCTTTTGGTGATGTAACTCTAACATGGACTATTGTTATAGGAGGTTGTAGCTCTTCTTCTAGTATTACTGTAACAAACGACAAACCTCAAAATACAAATGCAGGTCTTGATGATACTACTTGTGTAAATAATACCTTTCAGCTTGGAGCAACAGACCCAAGTTTGTGGGGAGGAACAGGTGAATGGACTCTTGTTGGTGGCTCAGGAGTTTTTACAGACCCTACACTATTCAATACAACAGTAACAGGTTTAACAGAGGGAATTCAAAATGAATTTATGTGGACAGAGTATAATGGAGCTTGCTCAGAGACAGATAATGTTATAATTTATGATGGAACAGTAACTCCAACTGCATCTGACCAAACTATTTGTACAGACTATGTTACTTTGGATGGTAATCTTCCATCAAATACAAATGGAGTTTGGTCGGTTGTATCAAGTTCTGGAACTATTCAAGATCCGAGCTTGAACAACACATCGGTAGTTGGACTTAATTCAGGTGCAAATACTTTTAAGTGGGAACTTAATAATGGGCTTTGCTCTGATTTTATTGATGTAACAATTACATACAATGCTCTACACTCATTTGCAGGAGATGATATTCATGTTTGTAGTGGAACTGCTACAATGAATGCAGATGAACCTCTTGTAGGAGAAACAGGAATTTGGGCAATTCAAGCAGGTAGTGGTTCTCCTGTAAATCCGAACCAATTTGATACAGATATTACTGGGCTTGATGGTCTTCAGGTAAATGTTTATAAATGGACAGTATCAAAACCTGGTTGTACACCAGTAGATGATTATATAAATATTATAGTAGATTCACTTCCTACAGATGCAGGACCAGACCAACTTGATATTTGTTCTAACACAGTTACTCTTGATGCAACAATAGACCCAACTCTTTCGGGAGGTTCTGGTGTTTGGAGTACTCTTTCTACTTCTTCTATTACTAACCCTTCAACTTATCAAACTACTGCTACAGATATTGCAACAGGAACAAGCGTATTCCGCTGGACGGTTACAAAAGGAAATTGTAGCACTTTTGATGAAATGACTGTTACAAGAAACTTATATTATATATCGGCGGGAGCAGATCAAAATCTTTGTGAAGATTTTACTACTCTACAAGGAAGTTCACCAAGTCCAGGAGGAAATGGAACATGGACGATAGAGTCGGGGGGACCTGCAATAATTGCAGACCCAAATGACCCTAATTCTGCACTAACAAATATCTCTTCTTTTCCGGTAGTTCTAAGATGGACAGTAAATGGAACTTGTACAGGTTTTGATGAAGTTACAATTACAAACCAAGGAACAACACAAGCCGAAATTGTTGGAGGAGATGAGTTGTTTGCTGATTGTAATCAAAATTTCTACAATGGGCTTGATATTGTAAATCCTCTTGTTGGTGGAGAATCTTTAACTTGGAATGAACTTACTTCTTTTGGAGTAACTTTTAATCCCAATAATTCAACAACACCAGTAGATGTTCAAAATTTGCCTCTACCAGGGGTAGCCCAAATAGAACTTGTTATTACAGACGGTCTTTGTACAACAAGAGATACTGTTTCAATAAGTACAGGAGCACCAGTTGTTGCAGATGCAGGTGGGGATTATGGAAATAATGGAACTTGCGAACCAATAATATATCTAAATGCTACCGACCCCGCACCTGCAATAGGAACTTGGACAGTTAGCCCAGCTGACCCAGAAGACCAAGACGCTTGGATAGAAGACCCTAATGACCCAAATACAGCAATTAGAACTTATTGGCTATCTGACGGTGATAGAAATAATGACGAGTTTGATTTTATTTGGACAGTTTCAAATGGTTCTTGCTCTGATTCGGAAACAATAACAGTTCAAAATAAAGCAAATGCTTATGCTGGCCCAGATATGATTCAATGTGGAAATGCAAATTTCCAAATGTTTGCAGGACCTCATTCAACTGCAAATGGAGCAAACTCTGGACAATGGACATTTCCACCAGAAAGTGCAGGAAATGTTACTATAATTAATCCTGAAAAAGATTATTGGTCTGATGTAATTCTTACTGTAACAAATCCTGCGGAAGGTGCTTGGATTTGTACTTGGGAATTTGATAATGGTGGCTGTATTTCTTCTGACGATGTAACTGTTTACTTTTTAGAAGACCTAAACAACCTTGTGCCGCCAGCAACTGCAGGTGCAGATCAAACAATTTGTGGAACAACAGCTACAATAATTGATGCTACGACCACAGATGTTGGTTTAAATGTTACAGGACAATGGAGTGGACCAGCAGGAGTTTCTTTTAGTTCTCTTACATCACCAACTACCACAGTTACAGGGCTTTCTGTTGGAAACAACTTTTTAACTTGGACACTTACAAATGGCTGTAGCTCTGTTGCACCACAAGTAAATATTGAAGTTTCAGGAATAGAAGGTGTAGATGCAGGAGATAATCAAACAATATGTGAAGATTTTACAACATTAGATGCAGATAATCCTGCATTGTCAGGAGGAACTGGAACTTGGAACGTTGTATCTGGTGGAGGAACAATTGTCAACCCTACACTATATAATAGTGCAATAACTAATCTTCTTCCAGGAGAAAATGTTTTTAGATGGAATTTAATTAGCCCATTTTGTAATTCGGAAGATACTGTAGTTATTTATAGTAATAAGCCAGAACAACCAGATGCAGGACCTGATAGATATTTTTGTGAGTCTGGAATGATGCTTGCACAACCACCATCAGAAGCTGGTGTTACTGCCGAGTGGACTGTAAATAGCGGAGGTGCAAATATCACAAACCCCAATGACCCTAATTCTATTGTTGAACCATTGATATCTCCATCAACGCTTTATTGGACAATATTTAAAACAGCTCCAAATGGCTTGCAATGTCAAGCACACGACGAGGTAGATGTTTATGACTATCAACCAACACAAGCTAATGCAGGTATAGACCAACTTGATATTTGTAATGATGCTATTATGACTGCAAATCCTCCTGGAGTAGGTGAGTGGAGTCAATGGACATTTATTCAAGGAAATGCAGTTTTTACAGATGATACTTATTTTCAAACGGCTGTTTCCGATTTTGATTATTCACAAGACAATCTACTTGTTTGGACAATATACAACGCAAGACCAGCACCATTTTCTGTTTGCGAAAGCACAGATACAGTGAAAATTGTAAGTAATAAAGTAGCCGTAGAAGCAGGTCCAAATAAATTAGACCTTTGTGGTGATAGCTATCAACTTGGTGCAGATCCAAATCTTGCAGAATTTGGAGCATGGTCGGTAACAGATGGGAATGGAACTTTTAGCTCTAATAGCCCAGATGCAATTGTTTCAAATATTTTACAGGGAGACAATATATATAGGTGGACCATTACATATAATGGTTGTGATTCTTATGATGAAGTTACCGTAAGAAACATTTTGCCAGATATGCCTTTTGCCGGTTTACCAAAAACTGTTTGTGGAGAAACAACTCTTAGTGCAACCCCAGACGTAACAAACCCCGCAACAATAGGAACTGGAACGTGGTCTGTTGCTTTTGGAAATGGAGATTTTGACGACCAAACTTTACACTCGTCGTTTGTAACAAATTTAAATTATGGAGTAAATACTTTTGTGTGGACTATGGCAGTTGGAACTTGTACGCTTCAGTCGCAAGTAGATATAACAAGTGATGTCGTATATGCTGAAACAGGATTAGATGAAACTATTTGTCAAGATTCTTGGACAATAATAGGAAATGACCCATCACCAGGAACAGGACTGTGGACGCCAAATGGAACTGTTGCAACAATAGTAACAGACGACTCTCGCATAACAGATGTTACTGGACTAAATCCAGATGCTAATACATTCAAATGGACAATTACAAATAATTTATGCTCAACAAATAATGATATTGTAATAACAAATGATGCCCCAACACCTGCTTTTGCTGGCGACGATCAAGTTGTTTGCGAAGACAAAGTAGAATTAAATGCTGATGCCACAACAGAGGGAAGTGGATACTGGATATGTGCAGATGCAGGAGTAACTTTTGATGATAGCACAGACCCAAAAACTTGGGCACATAATCTCTCAGGAGGATTTACTACTTTCACATGGACAACAGTAAAAAATGCTTGTAGTGATGAAGATTACTTTGTTGTACGTTATATCGGAGACCTTGCTCATGCAGGTTTAGATGATACTATATGTGCAAATAGCACTATTTTAGATGCAAGTAACCCATCGCCAGGAGAAGGAGTTTGGTCATTGTATTCTGGTTCAGGTGTGTTTACAAACCCTACCTTAAGAAATACAGAAGTTACTGGTATCACCTCAGAAATAAATCAATATGTATGGACAGTTACAGCAGGAACTTGTTCTTTTACAGATACTGTAGAAATAACAAATCACATGCCTTCACCACCAGATGCAGGTGAACCTCAGCTAAGGTGTGTTGATTATGTAGATTTAGCTGCCTCCGTTCCATTTGCAGGTTCAGGAGTTTGGACACCAGTTCCTTTTGGTGTAACAATAGATGACCCTTCGTTAAATACAAGTCATGCAACAGGCTTAAATACTGGAGCTAATGTATTTACATGGACAGTAACAAATAAATCTTGTGTTGCAACAGACCAAGTGATAATAACTTATGGAGTAGAAGGACTTAATGCAGGACCAGACCAACATGTTTGCGACGATAGTACAAGACTTGGTGCTACCGACCCGTCTCCAAGAACAGGAACATGGTCGGTTGAAATTGGTGGTGGAGTTTTTGAAGACCCTACACTTTACAATACATCAGTTACAGGACTAATCTATGGTTCAGGTGGTTCAAGTGGAGTAAATATTTTTATTTGGACTGTAAATAGTTCATCTGGTTGCCCAAGCACAGATACTGTTTATGTATATAATGACTCTCCTTACGACGTTAATGCAGGTGTAGATAGACACGTTTGTGGAACACAAACAAATCTTGACGCAAAAGAACTCGTTGTAGGAACAGGAACATGGTCTTCGGCAGGTTCACCTCCAATAGTAATACACGACCCAACTCTTTATAACACATTTGTTTCGGGTATGAGTTTAGGTGTAAATACATTTAATTGGACAACTGTATATGGAAATTGTAGTGTGATAGATAAAGTCGTTATTACTAATGATAGTGCAGATGTTTCTGATGGAGGATTTGACCAATATACTTGCGATGGAACCGTAACTTTATGTGCAAACTTGCCTGCATTTGGAACGGGAGTTTGGGATAGAGTTCAGGGGCAAGGAGATATTCAGAATCCAACAGATTTTTGCACAGATGTAACAAATTTAGGATTAGGAGAAAATGTTTTCCGTTGGACAGTAATAAATGGCGAAGCAGCCTGTACAAGCTTTGATTACGTATCAGCTTTTAATCTACCCGTAGTTGCAGATGCAGGCTTAGACCAAGCTGTATGTGAAGATTGGGCAGTTCTTGATGGTAATGACCCGAATGATCAATTTATTGTAGATGTATATAATGCTTGGGGGGAATGGACCCAAATTCCTCCAACTGCTCCAGGAGTAATTGCTACACCAACATTATTCCAATCACAAGTAACAGGATTAGACTGGGACGATAATGTATTTCGTTGGACTGTTTCAAATGGATATTGTTCTGATTGGGACGAGGTAAATATTATTAACAATTCTCCTCGCCAGTCTTATGCAGGACCAGATACAATAATTTGTTCCGACAATATAACTCTAATGGGAAATAATGTTGCAATACCTCTACCAGAACGGGGCACAGGGCAATGGAATGTCCTTTCAGGTAGTTCAACTGTAACCAATCCAACACTATATAACAGTACTGTTACCAACTTAGATCAATGGTGTGCTCCTTGGACACCAGACTGGTGGAACTCTGTGGAAACAGTAAACACATTAGAATGGGTAATAACATACAATGGTTGTACATCTTCTGATGAAGTTAGAATAATAAATGGAATACCTGGTGATATTCATGCAGGATTAGATACAACAGTTTGTGATAATGTTGTGAATTTAGATGCTCTTGACGAAGGTTCTTGTTCACAAGCTCATTGGTGGGAAGCTATACCGCCAGATGGTGTAGTTTTTTACGACCCATTTGATGGAACAGTAGATAATACTGATTTTAACTCTCACGTAGATCCAATACAAAATGGAGTAACTTCATTTGTTTGGCATAAAGAAAATTATTTTACACTATCAGACGGAAGTACATTAACTTGTACTCTTACAGATACAGTAGAAATAACAAGTCTTGGACTTGAAGAAGATGTAGATGCAGGACAAAATAAAGCTGTTTGTGCAGATAATTGGATACTCAATGCAACATCTCCACAATCCGTTATAGCTAATACAGCTTTTAGTACAAACGTAACAGGAGACTGGATGCTCATACATGGGGAAGGCGTTTTCGACGATGAGTCATATTACAATACAACTGTTACAGGAATGGCTTATTATACAAATATTTATCGTTGGACACTTACTGACCATGATTTAGGTTGTGTTATGAGTGATGATGTATATATCCATAACGGACTACCGTCAGCAGCACAGGCAGGACCAGATAGAGACGTTTGTGATGATTATGCCGTTTTATCTGCAAATAATCCAGATAGGTCAGACAACAATTGGTGGCAAGTATATTCAGGTGGAGGAACTTTAGTTGGAGAATCCTGCTCTAATTTCTTTTGCACTGCACAAGTAGATAATATGTCCACAGGACAAAATGTATTTGTTTGGCATGTAACCGAAGAATACCCAAGCCCTGGAGAAAACTATGTTATAGCACCATACACTCTTGCAAACCCATTAGTTTGTGAACTTACAGATACTATAACAATAAATAATATGCGGGTAACTGCTTCTGCTGGTGGTGATCAATATCTTTGTGTAGATTCTGCACAGTTGTTTGCAGCAGAAGTTGCAGGAACTACTGGATATTGGACTTCGCCAACAGGAGATTTTGTAACAACAGGTAATGGTTCAAGTACACTTTTCAATGATAGAATAATAAATCTTACAACAGGAAGAAACACATTAACTTGGACTATTACAAATGGAACTTGTAGTGATTCTGATGCAATGATTGCATGGAACAACTTGCCTCCAACACCATCTGCAAATATAGACCAAACTGTTTGCTCTTCTGATGCTTTGGTAACGGCAAATCCAAGTAACTTACCTTTGGCTCAGCCATCAATATTCTCGTATTATTATGCCGACTGGACTACAACAGGGGCTGCAACTATAGAAACCCCAACTCAATATAATACTTGGGTGCATGATTTGCCAGAGCAAAATACGTCTTATTTTGTGTGGACTACATATAATGATTTTGATAATGGTGTATTTGCTCATACTTGTGAACTTACTGATACAATGTGGGTTTATAACAATACAGTGCATGCAAGTGCGGGTGCAGACCTGCCAATACAGTGTGCAGTAGAAAATGTAGGTGCAGATTTTCAGCTTAATGCAAGTTCTGCTTATCCAGGAGTCTGGACAACAGTTCAAGGAACTTATTATGCCGGAGGAGGAATACAAACACCTACTTTATACAATACATGGGTTACTAAAGCAACAAATGACTTACCATCTGCTCCACATATATTCAAATGGACTGTTACTAAAACAACAAATGGAATAACTTGTTCTGACGATGCAGATGTAGAAGTCCCAGTAAGAATACCTACAACATCTGATGCAACAGTTGCTAATGCAGATTTTAATCACCCGACATATTTTGAGATATGTGATAGCAAGGCTGATTTACAGGCAAATACAACTCCTAATTATTCTATTGGTGAAACAGGGCAATGGTTTCCTGCTCTTGGTTCTATAGGAACAATAGATAATGATACCGAAATGCTAACAACTGTAGAATTTACTGTAGGAAACAATGGATATACTCATTGGCAGTGGGTTATAAATAATGATGGCTGTATCTCCAGAGATACAGTTACCATTCTTAATAATACTGTTTTTGCTGATGCAGATGTCAGAATTGATCCTAACGAAGTAGATATTTGTGTAGATTATTTTGACTTATCTGCAACAAATCCAAATTTATATAATTCAGAACTTCCTCTTGCCATAGGGCAATGGACTTATGGAGCTGCAACTTTTGATAACTCTTCTATTTACAATACTACAGTTAGAGATTTAGGACTTACAGAAAATGGAGTTACAAACAATTTAACTTGGACAATAACCAAAGGTGTTTGTGTTGCTCAAAGTAATTTAATTATAAGAGATAATGAATTTACAATAGATGCAGATGATGATGTAACTACAATTCCTGACGATCATTTATTTACATGCGAAAATTATATAACTCTTGCAGGAGAGGACAAAGCTCAATCAACAGGCGAATGGAATTTGTTTAGTGGAGTGGGATCTATTCAAAATCCTACACTTTTTAACACACTTGTTACAAATCTTGGAGCTAATGATAATTATTTTGAATGGACTGTACATAAAAATGGTTGTTCTGCAAAAGATACAGTTATCGTAACTAATAACATGATAACTTCACAAGCAGGAATAGATCAAACAGTTTGTTATGATACCACCTCTCTTAATGCAGGTGTTCCAACTTATCCATCTTATGGAAATTGGACAACTTTAATAGGCCCAGCCGTAGATGACGCAACAGCATTTAATACTCATGTAGATGGACTTTTTACAGACTTAAATCAATTTGTTTGGACTGTAACGAAAGGAACTTGTACTGCAAAAGATACAATGAATGTATGGAATAATGCTCCAGATAAAGCAAAAGTAGAAGATAATAAAGAAGTATGCTCTACAACGACGGATCTAATTGTAACCGTTCCTCCAACAAATGGAGATGGTTTCTGGTCTCTATTAAATGGAGCAGGAGATATAACCAATGCTTCTTCTGCAAATGCAATAGTAGAAAATCTTAATCCCGGACTGAACTCTTTTATCTGGACAGTAACAAAAGGAGTTTGTGAACTAACTGATACCTTAGAAATTACAAATAATAGAGTGCTTGCAAATGGAGGCTTAGACGATACAGTATGTGTTGATTTTACTACTCTTAATGCTATGGATCCTTCTTCATTCTTACCCGGATTAGGAGTAGGAACATGGTCAGAAGAGGGTGGAGGAGCAACAGTGGTAACCCCTTCTGACGAAAACACAAACGTTATAGGACTTAATTTTGGACTAAATAGATTTAGATGGACTGTAAGAGAAGGAAATTGTTCTGCAACTTCTGATGTATTAATATATAACAGAGAGGTTGTTGCAACTGCTTCCGATATTATTGCTTGTGAATTTCCTGTAAATCTAACAGGAAATAACCCTACAACTAATGCAGGAGTTTGGACAAATCTCGGTGGATTGGGAACTGTAGCCAACGTATCAACTTATAATTCAACCTATAGTGGACTAAATTCAGGACTTACAAACACTCTATTATGGACTGTATCCAATGAAAGTTGTAGCGATTCAGAACAAATTGATGTTACCAATAATAGCTTCTCGCTTTCAGCAGGACCAAACCAAGTTCTATGTTATGATAGTGTTAAAATGAATGCAGACAGCCCATTACCCGGAGATGGATATTGGGAAATACTCGTGGGAGCAGGAGATTTTGACGATTCAACAGACCCACAAACCTGGGTGAAAAATCTTGGAAATGGTGATAATAAATTTGTATGGAACGTATCTAAAAATAGTTGTAGCAATTCGGCAATCGTTACAATAACAAATGACTCTCCAAGTGAAGCACGTATAGTTGGAGCAACAGTAGATTGCGATGGAAATGCAATTCTTACTGCAAACGAACCAACACCAAGCTATTGGAACACAAATGGACATTACTGGACACAGATTAGTGGTGCAGGAACATTCGGAAATCCTTCAGTGTTTACTTTAAATGTATCTAATCTAAATCCAGGAGATAATCAATTTTCTTGGACAATAGAAAATGGTAATTGCTCTGATGAAACTTTCGTTACAATAACAAGTAATCAAGTTGCATCTTATGCAGGAGACCCACAGTCAATATGTAAAGACAGCACTTACCTTAATGCCACCGACCCAAGTGCAGTATATCCATTCCAAGGAATAGGATATTGGACAATAAGTGGTTCACAAGACCAAATAGAAGACTCTTGGAATAATCAAACATTAGTAACAGATTTAGCACCAGCTACTTCTACATTCCAGTGGACAGTAGTGCATGGAGAATGTTCAGCACAAAGTAATGTGCAAATAACTAATAATTCTGTAAATGCAATAGCTGCCGACATTATAAGTTGTGAAGCAGACAATCAATTAAATGGAAATGACCCATCAACATTTGGAGGTTATGGAAACTGGGAAATAGTTGCTGGTAGTGGCTCTATTCAAAGTCCTGATAGTAAATTTAACACATTTGTTACAGGCATTAACTATGAAAGCTCATCTACTTTAAGATGGATAGTTCAAAGAGGGGCTTGTGCCGATTCAACAGATATTACAGTAACAAACAATGGTTTTTCTGTTTACGCAGGTGAAAATGATACTATTTGTGAAACGTTTAATACAATGAATGCCGAACAACCTGGCTCTGGAACAGGAACTTGGTTACTTACAGGAGGTTCTGGAATACCTAATCAAAGTTCGGACTATAATACTACTATAACTGGACTTAGTTCAGGAGAAAATGTTTTTACTTGGACAATAACAAGAGGCTCTTGTTCTAACTCCGACCAAGTAAGGATTTATAATGCTTCTGCTTCAAATGCCGTAATTAGTAATGTAAACGCAGACTTTGGTAACGAAAGTTGTGATGGAACTGTTCATTTAACAGCAGTGAACCCAACAATAGGATATGGGCTTTGGGAACAAACTACTGGAACAGGTTTATCTGGAACAACCTCTGTCAATCCAATAAATGTAATTGGTTTATCTGCAAACAATAATGTGTTTACATGGACAGTAACCAATGTTGTTGGAAATACAACCTGTATAAGCTCTACTGATACAACAATACTTAATAATTATGTAATAAATGAAGCAGGTGTAAACGACACCGTTTGTGAAAACTTTGCACAATTGCACGCAACTCAACCAGTAGATGCCGACGATTATTATTGGACAAATATGAGTGGTGGATTAATCACTATTGATAGTTGGAAAGATAATGAAACTTGGGTAAGAAATTTACCTGTTACTACTTCTACTTTCCGTTGGACAGTAAAAAAAGGAAATTGTGAAGCAACAGATGACGTTAAGGTAACCAATATGCAAGTTGTTGGAGGTTCAACTACTCCACAAATCGTATGTGATGCAAATGTAGAACTACAAGGATTTGAATCTGCCTCTGTAACAAATTCTTATTGGACAATTGGAAATCCAAATACAGCAACGTTTATAGATGCATCAACAGATAACTTATGTGATGTAACTGGATTAGACCCAAGTATTGGCAATGAATTTACATGGCACGTAGAAAATTCAAATTGTAGCTACGATACAACAATATTCGTATCTAATAATTATTTTGAAATAAACGCTGATGCGAAAGGTCATAACGCTACGATTGATGATGTATGTAGCGATACTTACGTCCTAAGCGGAACAAATCCAAGTCCAGGCACTGGAATTTGGACAGAATTAAGCGGAAATGGAAGTGTTACAAACCCAACTCTTTATAATTCAACTGTTACAGGATTAGACAATGGAGCTACACAACTCCGATGGACTGTTTACCGAAATGGTTGCGAAGCAACGGATAAAGTAACAATTTTTAATAACTTGATAGAAGCCACTGCCACAACTCCATTATTCACATGTGGAGAACCTGTAATTTTAGATGGTAATGACCCAGGTGCTTTGGGAACAGGGCAATGGGTAAAAACTTTACCATCAGCACAAGGCGTTATAACTACAACAAACATGAATAACGCAACAGTTACAGATATTGGTTATGGTAATACACTCTTCTTAAACTGGGTTGTTACAAGTAACTCTGGAAACTGTATCTCTACAACAGGAATATCAATAACCAATAATGGCTTTGATGTATATCCAGGAGAGAATGACACCATTTGCTCTGATAGTAAAATAATGAATGCAGAACAACCTGGCTCAGGAACAGGAGTTTGGTCATTAGTAGGGGGAGCAGGTACACCTGTCGTAAGTTCTAATTATAATACTACAATTACAGGATTAAATCCAGGAGAAAATTCATTTAGTTGGACTATAACAAAAGGAGCTTGTTCTAATACAAGTAATGTTAGTATTTACAATGCTTCTCCATCAGATGCAGTAATCAGTAATGTAAATGCAGACTTTGGTAATGAAACATGTGATGGAACAGTTAGACTAACAGCTACAACACCAACCTATGGCAACGGACTTTGGGAACAAACGTCAGGTAGCGGTCTATCAGGCACAACGAGTGTAAATCCAATCAATGTAACAGGTTTATCCTCAAACAATAATGTATTTACATGGACAGTAACCAATGTAGTTGGAAATACAACCTGTGTAAGCACTACCGATACTATAATAATAAATAACTATGTAGTAACCAATGCAGGAGTAAATGATACTGTATGTGAAAATCAAGCCCAATTACATGCAGTTCAGCCAGTCGATGCCGATAATTATTATTGGACAAATATGAGTGGAGGTTCTATCACTATTGATAGCTGGACAGATAATGAAAGCTGGGTAAGAAATCTACCAGTAACTACCAGCACCTTTAGGTGGACAGTAGAGAAAGGTAACTGTGTCGCCTTTGACGATGTAAAAATCACCAATATGGAAATCC
>Ga0193956_1000178_pt1 | contig 30339 bp, 24 predicted proteins | sample BB_7_MG_FD_140358 | JGI IMG/M metagenome (GOLD analysis project Ga0193956, IMG submission 140358) | Microbial mat bacterial communities from the Broadkill River, Lewes, Delaware, United States - BB_7_MG | ecosystem: Environmental > Aquatic > Freshwater > River > Microbial mats | place: USA...
CAGAAATTTCACTTGCAACTACTTGTGAACGTTCTGCTAGTTTACGTACCTCTACTGCTACAACTGCAAAACCTTTACCATGCTGACCAGCACGGGCAGCTTCAATTGCAGCATTTAGTGCTAGTAGATTTGTTTGATAAGCGATATCTTCAATTTGAGATATTTTAGTAGCCACTTCTGTCATAACATCAGCTGTTTTGTTTACAGCAACTCCCCCATCAACTGCCATTGTTGATACCCCGTGAGCTATATCTGTAGTATTTTTTGCATTGGAGGTATTTAAGTTGATATTTTCAGCTATTTGTTCAATTGCCGTTGCTGTTTCCTCTAGTGAAGAAACTTGATTTATTGCTGCATTTGATATCTCATTGGCTGTTAAGCTAACTTCATTTAGACCAGTTGATATACTCGTTGATACATGAGAAACTTGTGAGACAACAGATTGTAGTTTATCTATGGTGCTATTTATAGAGTTTGTTAATGTTAAATAATCACCACTATATTGTGCTTCAATTTTATTTGTAAGGTCACCACTAGCTACAATTGACATGGTCTTATTTACAACTTTTAGTGAGTTGTCAAAAGTTTCAATAACCATATTAAGTCCTAAAGCTATATCCTCTATAGAGCCTTTATATGAGGATATATCTAACCTATTTGACAAGTCTCCAACAACAGTAGCATCAACCATTTCATTAATACCATTTAGCATTGTATTTAAACTAAGTGATAATTGTTCTATTGCTTCTTTAGTTTTGATAAATTCACCATGTGTATCTACTGTCATTTTTGCATTAAAATCACCATGACTCAATGAGATAAAAGCATTGTTAATGTCTTTAAACATAGCTTCTATTTTTGTAAATGAATCATTGAGTGTATTTTTTAAATGTAATTGCAATTTTTCTTGTACTTGTATCTCTATTCTGCTAGATAAGTTTCCATTATTAAACTTCATAGTAGTGTTCGCAATATTTTGAATAAACTCTTTTTCAAATTCTATATTATTTTTTATTTTTATAATATTGTTATTTATGATTTTAACCATAATCCCAATTTCATCATTATTTTTAGCTTTTAATTCAGGTACATCATTTGATTCTTTATTGAGATATTTAAAAAAACTAAGAAGATTTTCTTGAAAGATATTGAGAGGTTTTATTATAATTTGATTTGATACAATTGATACAAGTATTGAAAATAAAATAATAAGTCCTAAAGCAATAATTATGATTTTTAATATACTCTCCTTAATCTTTGCAATTGATTCATTTTTCATCATCTCAATTTTATCTTCTATATCATCAACATAAGCACCAGTTCCTACTATCCAGTTCCAAGGTTCAAATAATGATACATAAGAAAATTTTGCTTGTGGATTAATTTTATTTGGTTTTTCCCATGAATATTTAACTAGTCCACTCCCTTTTTCCTTAGTTATTTTAACCATATCATTAAATAAATATATACCATTTGGATCACAAATACTTGATAAGTCTTTACCATTTAAAGAAGTTTTAATAGGATGCATAATCATTTGTGGAGTGGTGTCATTTATCCAAAAATATCCATTTTTTCCGTATTTCATAGATGAGATAGTTTTTAATGCTTGGGTTTGAAGTTTAGTTGTAACATCATCTATATAGCTTCCTGTTCCTATTATCCAATTATATGGCTTAAACAGTTTTACATAAGAAACTTTTAGTTGAGGCTCTTTAAATTTAGGTTTTGGCCAATAATATGTAACATAACCTTCCCCTTTAGATTTTGCAATATTAGTAAACTCTTGAAAAAATAATGTTCCCTTTTGGTCTTTTAAAGTTGAAAGGTTTTTCCCCTCCAAAGATTGTTGTATGGGGTGTGTTATCATGGTAGAATCTATATCATTAATCCAGAAATAGCCATTTGTATCATATCTTGTGGCTCCAACTATATCTTTGATTCGTTGTTTTAGTCTCTCTTGTGGAATTTTATCACCATACATCTCGTATTGTTTTTCTATAATAGAAAAAACCAAATTTGTTTTGTTTTTTAGATGCGATGCAACTTCACCTTGTAGTTTATTTGGTAGTGTTCTTTGATAATAAGTATCTATTGTTTTTAATGCAACTGTTGTATAGTTCTTTAGTTCTTCTTCTTTATTCTTATATGCTTCTTTCTTGTATTTGTTAATATTATCTTCTGTTAGTTGATTTATGCTAGATATTGATTGAAGAGTAATAATTGTTGATACAAGAATAACTGCACTAGTAACAATTAAAAGGAGCTTTGTCTTGATAGAACTATTGTGCATTAAACTTATCCTCTTTTTGATAATTTGTAGATAGATTATTGATAAATTGCATTAGCATTGGAACATCTAGAATCATAGCAACTTGACCACTTCCTAAAATAGTTGATCCCCCAATCCCTTTTACATTTCTAAAAACTCGTCCAAGAGGCTTGATAACTGTTTGAAACTCTCCATGAAGTTCATCTACTAGTAAACCAATAGTATTCCCTCCAAATGTTACAATCACTATATTTTCTCTTTTAGTATTTGCTTTACCTGTATCAAAAAATTCTCTTAGGTCTAAAAGTGGAAGAATATTTCCTCTTAGGTTGATATAATTATTTTCTACTATCTCTTTTTTATATTGTTCGTTAAGTTCTATACACTCAACAATCATCTCTAGTGGGATGATATAAAATTGTTCTCCAATTTTTGTCATAAATCCATCGATAATAGCAAGAGTTAGAGGTAGTCTAATTGTCATAGTTGTACCAACATCAACTGTACTATCTAGATCAATAGTACCTCTTAGCTCTTCAATATTTCTTTTTACAACATCCATTCCAACACCACGTCCTGAAACATTAGTTATTGATTCGGCTGTTGAAAATCCTGCGGCCATAATTAAGTTGATTTTCTCTTTATTTGTTAAAACATCATTTTCTGAGATTATACCCTTGTCAAGTGCTTTATTGTATAGCCAGTCTGGATTTAAACCTTTTCCATCATCTATAATTTGAATGGCTATATTTCCTGCTTCATGAAACGCTTTAAGTGTTATCTTCCCTTTATCAGGTTTTCCTTTTTCCCGTCTATCTTCTGGCATCTCAATACCATGGTCTAGGGAGTTTCTCACAAGATGTATAAGTGGGTCAGAAATCTTTTCTGTTACAGTCTTATCAAGTTCTGTTTCTGCTCCAATTATCTCTAAGTCAATATTTTTCCCTAAGTCTTTTGATAAATCTCTTACAATTCTTTTAAATCTAGAAAATGTTTCCCCAATAGGGATAAGTCTAGTTTTCATAGTTGCTTCTCGTATCTCTTCAAGCATTCTTGATACTATTGACACAGATTCAATAAGTTTTTTATCATTAACTCTTGATGCTTGTTGATTTACATTTGCATTTGCTATTACCATCTCCCCAACAAGATTTATGATTGTATCAATCTTTGAAGCTTCAACTCTTAGTGTTGTAGATACTTTTTGTTTTTTCTCTTCTGTTGGTGCTTTTGGTTTAGGCTTAGGATTTGTTTTAGGTTTTTCCAGTGGTTTAGCTTCTAATTTTGGTTCTGGTTTTTTTTCAACTTCTAAGGCTTTTGCCTCTTCTTCTTTTTCTTTTTCTTCATTTAAAGCTAAAAGTTTTTCTATTTCTGCTTCAAAATCTTCTTCACTAAGTTGTTCTTTTTTTTCTACTGTTTCAATAGGAGTGGAACTATTTTCTTCCTCTTCTAGTCTCTCTTTTTCTTCATTTAAAGCTAAAAGTTTTTCAATCTCTGCTTCAAAGTCTTCTTCACTGAGTTGCTCTTTTTTTTCAACTGTTTCAATAGGAGTTGCTGTTGTTTCTTCTTCAATTTCTTGTAGTGAACCACCATCTAGTACTGTTTTAAGTTGTGATAATAGATGTGCAGTAATAGCCTGTGTATCTTCATGTGGTGCTTCACCTGTTTCATCAGCAACAGCATAGTCAACTAAAAGTTGCATTTGATCTTTAACTTTAAAAAATAGATCAAGTATTTCATCAGATAACTCTACTCTACCATTTCGAATCTCATCAAGCAAGTTTTCAGCTGTATGTGTGAACTTAACTAAATAGTCGAGTTCAAACATTCCTGCCGCTCCTTTTACTGTATGAGCTGCTCTAAAAACGGCACTTATATTTTCTTTTGAAAGTCCATTGTCTTGGATATCAAAAAGGGATTCTTCCATAGCATCTAATAGTTCTGTACTCTCTTCATCAAAAGCTTCTGCCATATCTTCAAATTCTGCTACCAAAATATCACCCTTTGTTTAGATTAATTTTAATTGTATCCTATTTTTTATAAAACTATGAATTGCTTATTTCTTTGATAGGCAATGAAATTTTAAAACAAGCACCGTCATATTTTTTACCATCCAAAGTTGTATTTATATTTTTAACACTAATTGAACCAAACATATGTTTTTCTACAATATCTTTACTCATATACAAACCAATTCCTGTACCTTGTGCTTGGTGTTTTGTGGTAAAATATGGATCAAATACTTTTTCTATTATATTTTGAGGAATACCACCTGCATTGTCTTGTATATAAATTATATTGTTTATTTCATCTTTTTCACATCTTATGTGCACGGATCTATTATCACTTTCGTTGCTTACTATCGCATCTTTTGCATTGTTTAAAATATTCAAGAATACTTGAGATAATTCACTAGGCATCCCATGTGAAATTAAAACTTTATGATTGTTAAAGTTTTTTATAATCTCAACTTCATTATCTTTAAAAGTAGCATTTGTGATTGACAATGATTTATCAATAGTTTCTATGATATTAAAATCAGAAGTTTTTTTATCCTCTTTAAAAAATCCTCTAAAGTCCTCTATTGTTTGTGTTAAAAATTCAACGTAGCCCATGATATCATTATAAGATTTTTCAATCTCTTTTTGACTATGTAGACCAAGCTCCATTTGAACTTGCATACCAGATGCTGTTGTTGTAATAGCACTTAGTGGTTGTCTCCATTGATGAGCGATATTTCCTATCATCTCTCCAAGGGCGGCAAATCTTGCTTGTTGAATCATCTGCTTATCTTTTTCACGAACTTTGTTCGATTCTATCATCACTTTTTGCTCAAGGTTTTCATTTAATTCTTGAAGTTCTCTTGTTTTATTTTTTACTATTAGTCCTAGATTATCATTTAAACTTTTTAATTTAATTTGATAATTAATCTCAGCAGTGATATTATTTAATGTAATAATTACAACAGATTCTCCCGTTGCATCATTTACAATCTTTTTATTTACTTGGATAGAAAAATGATTTTTTATACCTGATTTTTTCATGATGATTTTGTAGTTGATATCAGGATTGTTTAGTATATGTTCTGACCATCTTCCATCTTCATATAATTTTTTATCAATATAATCTTCTTCATTTATATCTTCCTCAAAAAAATCACATATACATTCATTTCGTTCTTTAAAATCATCAAAAGAGCTGTACTGTACAAAAAATTCCATAAGCCTTTCATTTGCATCAATCATTTTTGTACCATCACTTACAATGATAATATTTGGTTGAGCATCCAAAATTGCACGTATTGATTTTTCTTGTTTCTCTTGAATTTTTAGATTCTTTTTAAGATCAATATTTAAGTTATAGATATCTACACTATTTTCATTTACTTTTTTTGTGATGATATATCCTAAGATTACAACTAGAGAGATTACAAATAAAATCAAATAAAGTTTTATATCCATATATTTTTCTTTATCTGCAATTGTTTTTTCTCTTATTTGTTTTAGCTCAAGTTCACCCTCATATAAAAGTCTTCTAATATTTTCAGAAATTCTTGCAAAATATGCTGGAAGAGTTTTATAATATCTTCTTATTTTTTTTGAAGAGTTTATGAAACCAGCTGTATCTTTTGCTTTTTTAAATTTTGCTCTATTTTCTAGAAGTTTATTTGCTTCAATTATCATACTTGATATCTCTACAAGTTTTGGACGAATATCAATAGTTTCCAAAGAGAGTTCTTCTTTTTCTGGGACTTTATATTTTACTATTCTTATTGTGTTTAGGTGTCCCTCTATATTTAATGCAACGAACCGTTTTAAAGTCCCACCTTTTTCTAAGGTATCAAGTGATTCATTTATAACTTTTATTAATTTAGTTATTTTAGCATTGATATTTTTCCGAGAACGTTTATTTGATGTTGTAGTAGCAAGTTCATGAAATAACGATCTAACCTTTACTAAATCATAAGCAATAAATTCACCTATGATTACTTTTGATTCTAGATTTGATGTTTTTTTATCTAGTTCATTAGTTAAACTATCAAAAAATTTATTTAATGTAAATAGTGAAATAAACCCAACTAAAAAGACACCTATTAATAAAATTAATTTTCTATAGGTACTGTTTTCTTGATTTTGCATCATATATTATCTAAAACCATACTTTTTCATAATATTCTTACCTTGTGACGAAGCGGCAAAATCCATAAATGATTTTGCTATTTTTTTGTGCTTGGAAAAGCTCAACAAGTTTATCTCTATATCTTTTTTTGGCGCATATTTATCATCTATTTCAACTATTGAAATAAAAGGTTTATTTTCTGGAAAAAAAGCAGTTGCTCTCCAGTTTATAGCCATATCTACTCTTTTTTCTATTAAAGCCTTATTTATATTTCTTGAGTCTGTTCCTATCTCTGATGCCATATCAAAAGCATCTTCAAAAAATTCTTTTCCTCCAAATTTTTCAAGAACATTTTTTCCATTTTTCCCAATACTTCCACTTTTTGGATTACAAAGTATTGTAACAACTTCTTCACTTACAAGACTATTTAAATCTTTAATAGCTTTAGGATTCCCTTTTGTTACAAAAATTGAAGCTTTGTTATACCCGATATATTGATGATCAATTAAGTAACCATCTTTTGCATACTTTTTTCTATATGAACTAGAACCAGGAATATACATATCCCCTTTTTTTGAATACTTTAATGAATCATAGATATCTTTTGATCCACCTTGACTTATTTTTATTGTACAATTGTGTTTTTTTTCTATTATTTTTGCGATTTGTTTTATTGGTGTAACCATTGTTATACCGCAGTATATCAAGAGTGTTGGTTTGGATGATGCATAAACATTTGTTATGTAGCCAAAAAGAAAGATGATAGTTAGAAGAATTTTTTTCATTATACTTACCTTTTTACAAAAATTAGCTATTATTGTATCACACTTCATCTTTAGATGATTTTAGTTGTTAATCAAAAATTAAAAGAAATATAATGAAAAATTATGAGAAAATAGATTTAGAAAAAATATATAAGACCCAAACGTTAAATATTGTAAAAATCGATAATGGACAATATAAATTAAATAGTAAATACAAAGTAGGTAAAGTTGTTTTATTTAACAATATTGCCATGCTAAATTTAGCAAACTCAAGTCAAAAAATATATATAGAGTTTGATAAGTTAAATGGTGCATACAATGATGATATTGTAGTAGTTCAAGTAGCCTTTAATCCAAAAGGTAAAACAAAAGGTAAAGTAGTTCAAATTTTCAAGTCAAGTGGAAATGAAGTATTGTGCTATAAAACACAAGAGGGTATTTTAACAGTAAAAGAAAATATTCCTATGCCAAAATTAAAATTAGATGTGATTGATGGAGATGTTTTTGTTCTTTTCAATAGTGAAATTACTCAGCATTTTGGAAACATATCAAATCCAAAAACTGACGAAAAAATCTCCTTGTATTTGGGGAATAAATACTATAGATTAAAAGATACTAATCATAAGATTCACAATGTTATGAAAGGGGGTGAAAACTTTTCTAAACGTACTGATTTAACAGATTTGGCATTTTGTACAATAGACCCTGCAAGTGCAAAAGATCATGATGATGCAATATATTTTGATGAAAAGAGTTCAACTCTTTTTGTTGCTATTGCTGATGTTAGTGCATTTGTGCAAGAGGGGAGTGAACTTGATATGGATGCTAAGAAAAAAGGCTTTTCTATATATCTTCCTCACAAAGTTATGCCGATGCTCCCTTTTGAACTTAGTGCTGATTTGTGTTCATTGGTTCCAAATCAAAAAAGATTTGCTTATGTATTTAAGATGAAACTTGACCTTAAAAGTACAAGAGTTGAAAAAGCTGAACTATTTGAAGCAGTAATTGAATCTAAAAACAAATTTTCTTATGAAGAGATTGATGATGTATTGGAAAAAAATGATACTTCAAATGAGTTTGTGAAATTTTATAATATAACAAAACAGTTCCGAAATAAGCGTTTAAAAAATGGATATGATTTTAGAAATGATGAGACTAGACTAATTTTAAATTCAGAAGAACTTTTAGAAAAAGTAAAAGTTGAATTTTCAACACCTTCTCATAGTTTAGTAGAAGAGTGTATGCTTCTAGCAAATCAAGAAGCAGCAAAGAGACTCAAAAGTAGGGGTATTTTTAGAGTTCATGATGAACCAACTACAAATAAAATCAAAAAACTTATAGATGAAGTAAATATTTTAGGACTAAAAGCTGAGCTAAAAAAAGATGTACACTCTACAATTATAAGTATTCAGCAAAAAGCTCGAAATGTAGGCTTAGAGCATGAAGTAGATGAACTAATCATTCAGTCACAACAACAAGCACACTATGGAAGTACAAAAAAACCACACTTTGGACTAGGCTTTACAGATTATTCACACTTTACTTCACCTATACGAAGATACTCTGATTTAGTTTTGCATAGACTTTTAAAGTCTTCAAAATTTCCAGATGATTTAGAAGATATTTGTACAAATATAAGTGATGTTGAACGTGAAATATCATCATTGGTTTGGGATTATGAAGATAGAAAATATGCAAGATATTTAAGTAACCATATTGGTGAAGTTTACATGGTTACTTTAATAGATACTGATAATCGTATAGGAAAACTTGATGGGCAGGTAAAAGGTGCTAGAGTTTACCTAGAAAACTACTCAGGGGAGAAGCTTTTTACTAGACTTCAGATAAAAATAGTAAGCAGTGATATTATCTCTAAGAAGATTACTGCTACTATAGTTTAAAGGTACAAGAGCTCAGAGTATTTTTACTCTTGAGCTGCCTCTTCCTCTTCTTCATTTGGTATCTCTACCTCATGGCATTTCATTAAAGCTTTTTTGATGTAAAAATGTTTATTTTTTAACTGTGTGATAGTTTTTATATTTATTTTTTCAAAACTATTTATTTTATGGTCACTTAGAAGTGCTGTCATCATTCTTTGTATAAACTCTTCATCTACATCTGTAGGCTCTTCAATATTTTCTGGTAACTCATCTAAAAAGATATCTATATATCTTTCATCTTTTGTTATATTTAATAGATATATCAAAAACATAGGTAGTTGTATGAGTTTTTCTTGCCATCTATTTAAAATAACATCATGGATAGTTTTTTTAGCTAATTCTTCATTGAATACTACAGCAAAAAGCATCTGTTCTGTCATGATTTTAGAGTGTTCAAAGTTTAAGTTTAATACTAAATCATCTATATTTAGGTGGTCTTCAACAAATGCTTGTAAAAAAGCAGTTGGATTACTTTGAATATGTTCTCTTATAGATTTTTTCACTTTTTTCTTATCGTTTCTTGCTTTTTCTCGTAATACTCTATTTTTCTCATAATCAGGTTCATTGTAAAATTCTCCAAATGGAAAATACGAAAATCGTAAGAATTTTAGTATCTCTACATTTGTAAAAGTTGATGCTATATCAATATTAGTTGTTAAAAAATGTGATCCTAGATACTTTGTATCATCTGTTAAACAAAAACCAATGATATCAGTTGGGATTGTGATTTGATCGTTTTGTATTTCTATATCAACTTTTTGTATTTCGTAGTTATTGTTTAAAGTAATAAGTGTTAAGTTTGAATATTCGTCAGTATTATCAAGTGTTACAGTGTTTTTTTCAGTATTGCATTGTTTTACAATTCCTTGCTTTTTGATACTACAAATTTTACTCCATCTTACATCATCGTAAATTTTTTGTACACTTGATATCTCTTCACCATAGTATGGGTACTCTTTGATAGTAAAAAACTTGTTAAATTCAAAACTACTGTAAAGGATTGATTTATCTCTTACTATTCTATGTAGTTCTTGTGGATTTGTTAAAATACTTTCATGAAAAACTAAAGAGATAAATTGAGAACTTTTAATCTCTTGAGATGATAGTTTTGTATTTTGTTTTAGTTGTGTGATATTATTGTTTTTATCTTTAAAAAATGTTCTGTATTTTGGTTTTTCTGTTTCTTCTAAGATTGATGCATTGAATCTTTTTGTATAAGTTTTCCCTTTAAACTCTATAACTATAGTATTTGTTCTATTTAGGAGCATATCAGCACTTAGTTCTAATTCACATGAAAAAGTTTCATTATCAAAGTCATATACTATCCCATCACAGTTTGTCCATCTAAGAATTTTTGCATCTTGGTCTATATCTACTAGTTCATCTTTTTTTCTTGCACTAATTGAGAGTTTGTTGTATTGTAGTTTGTATAGTGTTGCTTCATCAAATATTAAAAACTCTTTTTGTGCATAAAGTTCAAGGTGAGTTATCCATTTTGGTGTTTGAATATATTTGTCAAAATTTAGAGTAAAATTATACTCTTCCCCGTCATTAGCAGTAAAGTCTGAGTCTTTAGATATATTTGTGATAAGCTGAACATATCCATCAAAATATTCAAAGGTATCTTCTTGTGTATTTGTTTCAAAATCAGAGTCTATAAGTACTGAGTAGTTTTTTGAAGAGTCTAATAAATCATTTTTATCGTTTTTAAAATTACCCTCATCATCAAAAATTAAAATATCGTGATTGAAATCAAATAGAACAAACTCTTTAATATAAATAGTATTGTTACTGATATCTCTTATTTCAATATTGATACTTGATTTTTGAGGTTGTCTTATTTTGATTGATTCTTCGAGGATATATAGCTTTGAAGTTTCCTCTTTTATTATTCTTGTAGTTAAACTATTATCAATAAATACTTCATATTCTTCATCTATAAGTTTAAGTGAATAAAAATCATCTCCTTTTAAACTAAAGATAAGTTCTTCCTCTTCAAATTTTACAGATGAAATGAAAAAGTTATCTTCGATATCATCTTTTGTGATTAATAAGCTTTCTAAAGTTGATTTTGAAGCAGTCAATAACTCTTCTAGGTTAAATGTATTGAACCACACATTTTGTTTTAATAATTTAATTGTTTCTGGTTTTGTTAATAAAGATTGAGAATATCTTTGTAAAACTTTCCACCCTTTGTTAAAAGTTGCAGAAAAGTTTTCACTAGTTCTATTTGTTAGTTCTTGAACTGTTAGATGTTTTGAAGTTGATGTTAACCATAGATTTAAATTTTTGAATCTATTTAAAATCCCCATTTGCAATAAAACTGTATTGGATGGAATCTCTTCATCCCAGCCATCTCTTAGGTCAAATCTTTTGATCGCTTCTTTGATTGCTTCATTTAAATAAGTATTTGGTTCTGAGTCATCTATAAAATAGTTTCCTATAAAGAATTGGTCATTTTCATATTCGTTGTCCATAAGTGCATCAGCGATGCCACCTATCCATAAACTAGTATATGATAGGTCTTCTCTTAGTGTTGTAGCATATGTAAGGAAAAATAATCCTAGCGCTTCTTTGTTTGTTACATTTAACTCTTTTAGTTCTGTGAAATCTTGATAATCGATTGTATCTTGTGCAAAGTCTATTGAAAATAGTGTTTCTTGTATCTCTTCTTTTAAATCTTCTATGTCTAATTCTATGATGGATTTTTTATATTGTATTAAATTATTTAATTTTTCTATTATTTTGACTGTTGTTTTTTGAAACATTCTTTTCCTTGAATTGATTGTCATTTTTTTGGAAACGGATTTTATCCACAATTTCCTTTAGTTGTTTATAAAATAGGATATTTTTAGCCATATTTTATCTATCTTAAACTATTTTGAAAGAAATATTAAATTCTGTGATTATTTTATGGTATGATTTTCTTAATGATATTATTTTAAAAAGGATAAGTAATGGAATACAAAATTGAAAAAGATAGCATAGGTGAAATTAAAGTAAACAAAGATAGTCTGTGGGCTGCACAAACGCAAAGAAGTTTACAAAATTTTAATTTAGGTGATGAGATAATGCCAAAAGAGCTTATCATTGCATTTGCATATTTAAAACGTTCTTGTGCCATCTCAAACCATTCTTTTGGCAAAATTGATACTGTAAAAAAAGACCTTATAGTTCAAGTATGTGATGAGATAATTGCAAATAAATTAGATGAACATTTCCCTTTACATGTTTGGCAAACAGGTAGTGGAACACAAACAAATATGAATCTAAATGAAGTGATAGCCAATAGAGCATTTCAAATAGATGATTCAGTAAGACTTAATCCAAACGATCATGTAAATATGTCTCAAAGTAGTAATGATACTTTTCCAAGTGCGATGAAAATTGCAACAATCATTAATATAAAACATACTTTAGACACTCTTGATACTCTAGTAGACTCTTATACAAAAAAAGAAAGTGAATTTGCAGGAGTAGTAAAAATTGGACGTACTCATCTTCAGGATGCGACACCATTATTTGTCAGTGATGAGATAGGTGGATACATAGCGATGCTAAATACTTCAAAAAATCAAATACTTGATAGTTTGAAATATGTAAAAGAGTTACCAATAGGGGGAACAGCAGTAGGAACAGGCCTAAACAGTCCAAATGGTTTTTCTCAAAAAGTTTGTGAAGAGTTAAATTCAGTATTAGGTTTGGGTTTTGTATCTCAAGCAAATAAGTTTCAAGGACTAACTTCTCATGATGCTGAAGTATTTTTAAGTGGTGCTTTAAATTCACTTGCCGCTAACCTTATGAAAATAGCAAATGATACAAGATGGTTAGCAAGTGGACCTAAATGTGCAATTGGAGAGTTAAAACTTCCAGCAAACGAACCAGGAAGCTCAATTATGCCTGGGAAAGTCAATCCAACACAAGCAGAAGCTATGACAATGATTGCTATTCAAGTGATGTCAAACCATACTGCAATATCTTTTGCCGCAAGTCAAGGAAACTTTGAATTAAATGTTTTTAAACCGCTTATTATTTACAATCTACTTCAAGCGATGAAACTGCTTGGTGATAGTATGGATTCTTTTGCTACAAAATGTGTAGATGGAATAGAGCTAAATAGTGCGAAAATTGATGATTATTTACAAAATTCACTTATGAATGTAACAGCTTTAAATCAACATATTGGTTATGAAAATTCTGCAAAAATAGCTAAATATGCTTATGAAAAAGAACTCTCACTAAAAGAAGCAGGTGATGAGCTAGGACTTGTAACTTCTGAGGACTATGATAAGTTTATAGATTTGGAAAAAATTGCAAAAGGTAGCCGTAATTAATTCTAGCTTGAAAATAAGAGAAAGTACACCATAAAACTTTAGATATTTTAGAGTTCTGTATTGCACGAGAAATTTTATGGGTACTCTCCCTTATTTTCAAAAGTTAGTATATTTAATCTGATAGTTCCTTGTCTATACAGTTTCGATATTTTTTTTCACATTTTGTATCACATTGTTCAAATTTTTTGTCATCTAATTTAAACTCTTCACATTGCACTAGGCATACTGAGTAAGGGATAGAACAAATTGGCAATTTAGTCGTCTGAAGTTCTTTTAATAGTTCTTCATCAATATTTGATTGGGCATATATATTAGTAAATATAAAAAACATACAAATTATTTTTGGTATCGACATTACTTATCCTTTTATTTCCACTGGAAATGTTATTTTAAATTCAGCACCATAGTGGTCACGGTTGTTATATTGGAATTTCTTATTTTGGACATTAATAGTTCCTTTCATACTATAGAGTATAAAACTATAACACATTGTTAGCCCAAGACCCGTTCCTAAAGATTTATGCTTTGTCGTAAAGTATGGTTCAAATACTCTTTTTAACATAGTTTCTTTAATTCCTCCTCCATTATCTTTGAACACTATAACTACTTCACTATTTTTTATATATTCAGTGATAAATATATATCTATTATCTATTTCATTGTTTAATAAAATTTCTTTTGCATTATTAAAAAGATTAATAAAGCACTGGATTAAACCATCATGATAAGCCTGTATCTCAAGATTTGAATTTAAATTTTTTACTATATTTATGTTATGTTTTTGAATATCATTTTTAACTATTTTTAAAAAACTATGTGTGCTATTATCTAGGTCCAATTTTACTAGAGAATGATTTTTGATAAAGAATGTACTAAAGTCATCAATCATATTAGATAAGTATTGTGTGCCAATTTCAATCTTTTTACATGTATCGAAAAAAAATCTATCATCTAATATTTTCATCTCTTTAAACATAGCTAAAGAAGTAGCGCCCGAAGAGATTAAAGAAAGTGGCTGTCTCCAATGATGACCTATATTATTTATTAGTTCCATTAAAGAAGAAATCCTAAGTGTATTTTCATTATATTGGTTAAGTTGTATATTTTTTAATTCACTGGCTACTAGTTGTTTTTGTAATTCTTGGTTTATCTTTTTCTGAATAGATAATTCATGTCTTAATATATCAATTTTGTAATCTGGATTTATCATTTTACTCTCTTAACTCATTAAGTCTTTTTAATAAATATTCTAATTCAACTCTTTTTTCAATTTTTTCATCAACTTTTTCTTCTATAAAGTCTACTACTAGTTTATGGAGTTTTAATTTATCAAGTTTGTTTATATTTGTAAGTCCTCCTGGATTTAAAACATTTACTTCCAATATCTTGTCTCCAATCATATCTAGACCCACAAAGTATAATCCATCAGCAAGTAGTTTCGCTCCAACTTTTTTACATATTTTTTGTTGACTTTCTGTTAATGAATACTTATGTGCTGTGCCCCCTTGTTGTATATTGGCTCTTAATTCTCCTGATGCTGGTTTTCGATTATAGGCACCTATAAACTTACCATTTAGCATCATAACTCTAACATCACCTTCATCTGCACCTTCTATAAATTCTTGAAGTATTACATAGTTGTCATTTTGATCATCTATATAGAAATCTAATAATGAATTAATATTTTCTCTTGCATTTTTTTCTAGGACTATGACTCCTCTACCTCCCGAACCATCAAGTGGTTTCAGTATCATTTTTTCAGCTTTTGATTCATCAATTGTCTTATTTATAAATTTTTTACTGCCAGATACATGTGTAATGGGTAAATAAGTATTATGTGGATCATGAAAAGTTGTTGTGTAAAGTTTATTATTTGCTTTCCTAATTCCATCAACATCATTTATCATCACAACTTCATCTTTGATTGCATCTAAAAAATTAAATACTATTGGATTCATAGGTGGATCTTTTCTTATCATTAAACAATCAAAAGCATGAAGCGCTGTAAACTTTTTTTTAAAAGTAACTTTTTTGTAAAATGAAGTTATATTTTCTGGTATCTTTTCCATAGAATTGATAGTTTCTATAAATCCATGAACAATATTGTTTCTTACTGTTAAATTATCCGTATACATGATAGAAACTGTGTGGGCTCTTTTTAGGCACTCTTGTATAATGATTAATGTTGAACTTTTTATTGGGTCAAGATTATCCCACTTAGCTAATATAAATCCAATATGCATGATTTTTCCTTAATTATTTGTATAGTTGATTATAGATGGACTTATATATTATTTAGACATGATTTTATCTAGGCAATCACTATAGTGTATATCGCATTTATCATCGCATTGTTCTCTCTTGAGTGTTTCATTGACGAAGTCACATTTTTCCATACATTGAGAATATGATTCTTGACATATTTCTAGTGCTATATCATCTTTAAAATCGTTAATATTATCATTTGCTGTTAAACTGATCGAAAGTAATGTAATCAGTAATAGTAGAGTTGTTTTTTTCAAAGGGCATACCTATCCTTATAAAGTTAAATTAAGTTTAATTTTGTTAGCATAGGTGAACTTTTGTTAAATAAAGTTCACCATTACATAATGTTAAGATATCTTTTCTTTTATACGACCAAATATATGCTCAAAGATATTTTAACGACGGTGTCTTGTCTATAATCAACCTGCTATTATACAACTAATTTATTCATTTAATACTTAAATAAAAATAAAAAATATATATTAGTTATTAGTGCTGATATATATTTTTTTTACTCTAATTAGCAATAATTATGTAAAATTTACAGTAAAGAAAGATTATAGTATAATCACGTAATTAACATTAAGGAACAAGAATTGAAAGCGATTATAAACATAGGACTTAAAAAAGGTGTTTTAGATTCTCAAGGTAAAGCGTCTCACCACACACTTGATACAATTGGATTTAAAGAGATAGTTAAAGACGTTAGAATTGGTAAACAAGTTGTTATGGAACTTAACTGTGAAGATGAAGCAACAGCAAGAGAAGAAGCTACAAAAATGTGTGAGCAATTACTTGCAAATACTGTAATTGAAGATTACGAAATTATAATTGAAGCATAAGCGATGAAAGTAGTAGTATTACAATTTCCTGGGACTAACTGTGAGTATGATACAAAATATGCTTTTGAAAAGTTAGGTGCTGAGGTTGAAATTATTTGGCATGAGGAAACAGTTATTCCTGAAGGTACTGATTTAGTAGTAGCTCCTGGTGGATTTTCTTATGGTGATTATTTAAGAAGTGGAGCTTTAGCAAAATTTGCTCCAATTATGACAGCAGTTAAAGAGTTTGCATCAAATGGTGGAAAAGTTTTAGGTATCTGTAATGGTTTTCAAATCTTAGTTGAAACAGGACTACTTCCTGGTGCTTTAAAAAGAAATGATAACTTGCATTTTATCTCAAAATATCATCATTTAAAAGTTGTAAACAATGACAATACTTTTTTAAGTGAATTAAATGTTGGAGATATTGTAAATATTCCAGTTGCTCATCATGATGGAAACTATTTTATCGAACAAGATGGACTTGAAGAGTTAAAAGCAAATGGTCAAATAATGCTTCAATACTGTAACGAACAAGGTGAAAATCAAGTTTTAAACGGTAGTGTAGAACAAATTGCTGGTGTTTGTAATAAAGAAAAAAATGTATTTGGTCTTATGCCTCATCCTGAACGTGCAATGGAAACATTACTTGGTTGTGACGATGGAGTTAAGATGTTACAAGGTTTTTTTAAATAAGTTATGAAAAGTAGGATTTATAATAGTATATTAAAAGTAGTCCTACTTTTATCAATATTTTCAGGTGCTTTAGTAGCTGAGGGTATTAAATCAAAAGAGCTCTACTTAGAGTACAAATCTTTTCCAAAAAGAGTTTTTACAGGTCAAAAATTTGATGTAACACTAAAGGCTATGATATTAAAGTCTCAAAGTAGTTATGACAAAGTCTTAACAAGTTTTTCACATGAAGATAATATTGAACTTTTAACAAAAGATGTAAACTGGACAAAAGATACATCAAATAAATATACAACAACACTTACATATAAAGTATATAATGAACAATTTGTACTACCAACAATAACTTTTGCACTTGTCAAAGATGAAGAGATAATAGATTTTATTTCAGCAAAATCGCCAGATATAAAGTATCAAAAGATTGCGGTAAATCAAAAACTATTTTCAAATATAATTGCTACAAAGCTAGAGATCAATACAGTAAAAACAAAGCAGTATTCAAATACTATGCTTCATAGTACGATTCATATAACAGCAAATCATAGTAACCTTGAAGATACAAAACTTGAAGATTATCTAGAACAAAAAATAGAAAGTTTAAAAGAAAATTCTTTAGAACAAAGTTTGTACTACTCTGTTATGGTACCAATACATACAAAGCAAATAAATTTTACATACTACAATACAAAGTTACAAGATTTTGTAAGAGTTCAGATTCCAATGATTTTAGATGACGACTTAGTTAGTACTCAAACAGAATTAAATCCGTACAATAGTAGTATTTTGATTTATAAACAGATGCTAGCTAGTGGATTTTTGTTATTTTTTATATTGTTATATATTTTTACAAGAAACAGTATCCATCTATTTTTTATAACTGTATTGATAGCAATTGTTGCTTATTTATTTATACCAAGTAAGAAGATTATATTAGATAAAAATGTAAAAGTTTATATACTTCCTACAACAAATTCTACTGTTTATGAAACATTAGAAAGTAAAAAAATTGTAGAGATTATCAATGAAAAAGGTTTGTTTGTAAAAGTTCTTTTTGAGAACAAAAATATAGGATGGGTTAATAAATATGATATTGAGTAAAATAAGAGCAATTTTTACTATTATACAAATGGCAATAACAATAACAATAACAATAATACTTATGTATGCTTTTAATAGTAAAAATAGAAGCATAAGAAAAGTTTGGGGTGCTTTACAGATGAAACTGTTAGGTATTGATTTAGAGATAAAAGGTGCTGAAGACCCAAATGCAACTATGCAAGTTATGAATCATCAGTCGGTTCTTGACATTGTGATATTTGAATACTTACATTCAAAAGATATTGCATGGGTAGCAAAAAAAGAGATAGCTGATATCCCTTGGTTTGGACATATCCTAAAAGCACCAAAGATGATCATCATCGAAAGAGAAAGTAAAAGCAGTTTAATAAAACTAATAAAAGAGTCAAAAGAAAAGCTTGACGAGGGTAGACCGTTAGCTATATTTCCAGAGGGAACAAGAACAGATGGTCAAAAACTAAGAAAGTTTAAAGCAGGTGCTCAAATAATTGCTGAGAAAAATAATCTAACAGTTCAACCAGTAATAATCATAGGGACTAGACATATTTTAGATTCTCAAAATATATTGCAAAATAGTGGAACTGTAAAAATTATATATTTACCAAGTGTTAAAGCTGTTCGGAAAACTGATTGGTACAGTAAAATGGAAGAGGATATGGCTAAAGTTTTAGAAGAAGAACTTAAAAGTGACGTTTAATTTACCTACTATCCTTGCTGTTGGAAGTGGTGGCTTTTTAGGAGCAGTACTTCGATTTTATGTAGGAGTTCAAGTTGTAAAACACTTTCCTCATGAAGTGCCACTTGCAACTTTAGGAGTAAATATAGTAGGAAGCTTTTTGATTGGTACGCTTATTGCACTATTTTTAAGCTATACTCCTCATGATGTAATCAAAGCATTTTTAATCACGGGATTTTTAGGTGCTTTAACTACTTATTCAACTTTTGCTATTGAAACTTATATTTTACTTGGTAACCATTTTTGGTATGGGCTTTTAAATATCTTTTTAAATCTATTTGGTACAATTCTTGCAGCTGGAAGTGGATATAAGTTAGTAACTCACTTCGTTTCAACTCACATATAAAAAATTAAAGGAAAAAAATGCAATTATATATTTATGCAAAAAGTGGTCATGCGTTTGGACTAGAAAATGTTAGACGTGCAAGTGCACTGTGTAATTTACTAAAGACTAGTGACCCTATACTTTGTACAGCTGATTACAGAGCAGCAACTTTTGCAAAACAATGTCTAGATGTAAGTAAAGGTGTGGGTATAGATATCATTGGAAATCTTCCAAATGTTATGGAAAGAGGAGATATGCTTATCTATGATGATAGTGCAGAAGCTAGTGAGACTATGACTTCACATATGAAAGAATTTTGTAATCAATTATATAAAGTTGGAACTGATATCCCTTTTGAAATTACAGACGAAAGATTTGTAAGTGGTTCAGAAATAAAGCACGAAAAAGTTATCTTTTTTTCTGATGATGACTACGCAAATTGGTTTTTTGATTTAGTTACAAAAGGGACTAAAAAAGATTTTCCACTACTATGGGGACACTATTTGTTCTTTAAAAATGAAGATAAATTTGCTGAATTTTTTAGTGAAATTATTGAAGATGAAGAGTATATTGATACTATAAAAAGTACAAAATTTCTTTTAACATCATCGGTTAATGCATGTATCGAATCAGCAAAATGTGGTAACCATCCAGTTTATTTTAAAAGACTAGATAAAGATGAATTAGAAAATCTTGACCTACTTGAAAAATACAATATCCCAATGATAAATTTAGAAAAAGTAGATAGTCTTGATGATATTACAGAGCAGTTTGAGATCATTATTCAAAACTATCCTGAACTAAAAGAGATAGAAACTTTTGATATCACAGATATCAAAAACAATATTGATAAAACACTAAAACTATTTGAAGCTATTCAACCATCTTTGGATTATAAGTTTTAATTTTAGTCTATTTTCAGATTTTTTGGAAATAGACTAAAAAGCCTCTTTACTTAAGAAACGATATATAAATTGAGTTTGTGCTATAATGCAAACAATATTACATATAGGAATTTGCAATGAGATTATTACAATACAAGTCTAACGAAATGTTCTCCTCTACTGAATTAATCAGAAAAAGTAAAATGATTTTTAATAAAATTTTAGATGGTTCTGTAGAAAAAGCAATAATCTTGCGAGATGGTAAACCCTCTTTTTTACTTATGGATTTTGCTAAATATGAAGCTGTTATGTCTGAGTTTGAAGAGTTAAAAGAATATGTAGAATCTATCAAATCAGACTCAACACAAGAAGAGCCTAAACCTAAAAAAAATAAAAAAGAAAAAAATAAACTAAATAATAAAAAGAATAAATCTGAACCAATAGAGATTGAAGCAAATGAGACTAATGTAGAAAGTTTCAATTCCCAAAAAATAGAAGAGCCAAAAAAACCTAAGAAAAATAAGAAATCAAAAGATAAAAATACTTCATCAAAACTACCTGAGCAAATAGACGTCAAAGAGGAAGAAAAAAGAGTAGAGTTCTCACTTGAACCTAAACCAAAAGAAGAGATAATAAATCCAAATAAATTCTCAAAAGAAGATATCAATCATAAGACTAAACCAAAGATTGTAACACCTCCAAGACCAGAACCAATTATTCAAGAGATACCTAAGATAATAGAAGAAGAGATTATTTCACCTTTAACTGAGATAGTGATTGATGATGAGAAAATTGAAGAGATAGTAGAGCCAGAAAAAATTGAAAAAGAAGAGGTTCCTATTGTTGAAGAGATAAGTGAAGAGGAAGAGATACAAACAGCACTTGATAGTATAAAATCAATTGATTTTGATGACAATATGAGAAAAATAGCAGAAGATCAAATTAAAGAAAAAATACTTCATGCACGTGCATTGAGAGAGATAAAAGCGGAAGAAGAGAGAAAACTTATCGAGCAAGAAGAGGAAGAGGAGCAAGAGATTGTGAATCAAATTGAAGAGCAAAAAGAACAAAAACAAAGAGAACTCTCAGAGTTTTGGGATTAGGAAATAAAATAAATGATTGATGTTTTAATAATAGGAAGTGGGGCAGCTGGTTTAACAACTGCTCTTGAAGCTAAAAAAAATAGTAAAAATGTTGTTGTACTATCTAAAACATATCCAACTTCATCTCAGACATCTCAAGCACAGGGTGGGATAAATGGGATACTTGGTAATTCTAAAGATACAATACAAAATCATATAAATGATACACAAAAATCAGCACATGGTATTGGAAATATTGATACTATAAATTATATGTGTGAAAATAGCAAAGAAACTATTCAATGGCTTGATGATATTGGTGTCCCTTTTAGTAGAGATGAAAATAATAATATTGCTCAACGAAAACTTGGCGGTGCTAAAAATCCAAGAGCTTGTTATAGTAGTGATTATACTGGATTGAAAATACTACATTCTTTGTATGACAATTGTTTAAAAGAAGATATAGAGTTTATCAATGAACATATGCTTTTAAACTTTATAATTCAAGAAAATGAGGTTAAAGGTATCCATTGCTTAGATATAGAAAATAGTGAAGTCGTACAAGTTTTAGCAAAAACAGTTGTAATTGCATCAGGTGGTTACTCAGGACTTTATAATGGATTTACAACAAACTCTACTGCAACTACAGGTGAGTCTATATCAGCGGCGTTAAGAGCTGGGTGTGAATTATCAAATATGGAATATATTCAGTTTCACCCAACAGCACTCAAAGGGAGTTGCACCTTAATCAGTGAAAGTGCAAGAGGTGAGGGTGGTCACCTTGTAACTAAAGATGAAAAACGTTTTGTTGATGAGTTATTGCCAAGAGACGTTGTAGCTCGTGCAATATATGATAAAATTCAAAACAATGATCAGGTATATTTAGACTTACGACATCTTGGTCTTGAAAAGATTAAAGAAACAATGCCACAAGAGTATGATTTGGCTTTAGAGTTTTCAGGATTGTATCTTGATAAAGATTTGATACCAATACAACCAGCCGCTCACTATACAATGGGTGGAATTAAAACAAATCTAAATGGTGAAACAAATATCAAAAATCTTTATGCTGTTGGAGAATGTTCATCAAATGGTGTTCATGGAGCAAATAGACTTGGTGGAAATTCTTTATTAGAAGTTATCACATTTGGAAAACTTATTGGTAAAAATGCAAGTTTACAATCACTAAATATAAGTGCACAAAGTTTAGATAGTGAATATGAGTCTTATTCATTGGCTAAAAATAATATTGATAGTATCTTTGCTCTTCCAAATACAAAAAACTTTTATGAATATAAAAAACGTTTAGGTGAGATATTTTACAAAGATGTTGGATTGTTTAGAGATGAAGAAAGTTTAGAATTAGTATCTTCCCAAGTTCTAAAAATAAAAGATGATATAAAGTATATGGGTGTAACAGATAAAAGTAAAATATATAATACAAATCTAAAAGAGTTCATAGAGTTTGAAAATGCTATAGAATTATATGAAGTGATTGTTAAATCAGCACTCAGTAGAAAAGAGAGCAGAGGTGCTCACTATAGAATAGACTATAAAGATGAAAATAGAGATTTTGATAAACAAACTATAGTTAAAAAAGTACAAAATAATATCACACTGGAGTTTGTATAATGGCTAGTATAAATATATGTGAAAAAAACTATGATGTAGAAGATATTGAATTAAAAGTAGATAATTTATTATCAATTTTATTGAATATAAAAGCAAGCAAAAATGGATCTTTGGCTTTTCGAAGTGGCTGTAGAAGTGGTGTGTGTGGAAGCTGTGCAGTTACTGTAAATGGTGTAGAAAAATTAGCTTGTAAAACAAAGATCAATGAAAATGATATAGTAAAACCTCTAAAGGCTCATAAAGTTATCAAAGATTTGGTAGTAGATTTATCCAATCAAGACAAGTTTCTAAAGTTATCTCTAGCTCAATTAGAAGAAAAAAGTGATAAAATTGTTACTAAACAAGATGAAAAGAATATAGATATTCAAAGTAATTGTATCTTATGTAATAGCTGTTTTAGTTCTTGTCCTGTGTATGAAGTAAATGAAGATTTTTTAGGGCCATTTGCTTTAACACGTGTATCACGATATGTAAAAGATATCAAAGAAAATAATATAAAAAATAAAATTGATGCAGTACAAAATAATGGGGTGTGGGACTGTACTCTTTGTGGAAATTGTAACATGGTATGTCCTGCTAAAATAGATATAAAAAATGATATTATGCAACTACGTAATAAATCAGTACAATTTGGATATAATGACCCAAATATGGATAATTTTAATAGTGGATTTGATACAAATCTAGACTTTGGATTTAATCCCAATCAGTTTTAATAAGGAATTAATATGATTAATATAGCAGACTATGACAGAAGTATAAAGATTTTATTTGTTGATGATAGTTCTACTATTAGAGAAATGGTAGAGAGTGCATTGATAGGGCTGGGATATATGAATATTCAATCAGCGGATGATGGAGTTGAAGCCTTATCTTTATCTATGGAAGAAGAGTATGATCTAGTAATTACAGATATCAATATGCCACATATGGATGGTATAACATTGATTGAAAAGTTAAGAAATACACTTGATTATATCTCAACACCAATTTTAGTTTTGACAACAGAAAGAACTGAAGCGATGAAGAAAAAAGGTAGAGAAGCAGGTGCAACTGCTTGGATGGTTAAACCATTTAACGAAAGTCTACTACATAAAGCGATGTTAGAAACAATAGCTAAAGTTAACAATAGCTAAAAAACTTAAAATAAAGAAGAGGAAAGATTAGAGATGGCAATAACAAGATTTGCACCAAGTCCAACAGGATATTTACACATTGGAGGACTAAGAACTGCACTTTACAGTTACTTATGGGCAAAAAGAACTAAGGGTGAATTTAAACTTCGAATTGAAGATACTGACCAAGCAAGAAATAGTGAAGATGCAGTAAAAGCAATTCTTGAATCATTTGATTGGGCAGGGATGGATAGTGACTGTGAGATTGAGTACCAATCAAAAAGAACAGAGATTTATACAAAATATATCAATCAACTTTTAGAAGATGGAAATGCTTACAAATGTTATATGAGTCGTGAAGAGTTAGATGCTTTACGTGAAAAACAAATGGCAGCAAAAGAGACAACTAGATATGATGGAACATGGCGACCAGAAGATGGAAAAGTGTTACCATCAATTCCTGATGATGTAGTACCCGTTATTAGAATCAAAGCTCCTCTTGAGGGTTCAATAGAGTTTGAAGATGGTGTAAAAGGTTCTATGAAATTTGAAGCAAATCAAGTAGATGATTTTGTAATAGCTCGTGGAAATGGTATGCCTACATATAATTTTGTTGTAGCTATTGATGATGCACTTATGGGTATGACTGATGTATTAAGAGGTGATGACCACTTATCAAATACACCTAAGCAAATCGTAGTTTACAATTTACTTGGATTTGATGTACCAAAATTCTTTCATATTCCAATGATAAATAATCCATCAGGAAAAAAACTATCTAAAAGAGATGGTGCTATGGATGTTATGCAATACAAGCGTGATGGATACTTACCAGAAGCACTTTTAAACTTTCTTGTACGTCTTGGATGGAGTCATGGTGACCAAGAGATATTTACACTTGAAGAGATGCTTGAATTATTTGATCCATTAAATATCAATAAATCAGCATCAGCATATAATACAGAAAAATTAAACTGGTTAAATGCTCACTATATAAAAAATGTATCAAATGATAGATTGGCTCAAGATTTAAAGTTTCACGAATGTGAAATAGATGGACATGATAAAAAAGAGATGATTTTAGACCTTTGTAAAGAAAGAGCAAATACTTTAATAGAGTTAAAAGATGCTATTGCAAATATTCTTAATGTTCCAACTTCATATGAAGCTAAAGGTGCTAAAAAATTCATCAAAGAAACTACTGTTGATATGTTGAATCAATATGTATCATTACTTCAAAATAGTGAACAAGAACTACATTTAGCTTGTGATATAGAAGCGATCACAAAACCTTTTATCCAAGAAAATGGTTTAAAATTTCCTCAACTATTCCAACCAATAAGAATCTCACTTACAGGTGGAACAAATGCACCATCAGTATATGATATCATTGCTATTTTAGGTGTAGAAGAGACTGTAAAAAGAATCAATACAGCGATAGAAGCTAACTTTGGTAAAGAAACAGAAGTATAAGTAAATAGCCATAACTACTAAAAAAGCCCTTTTTTTAAGGGCTTTTTTTATTTAAAGAGGCAAGTAAACCTCAAAACACGCTCCTGTGTATTCTTTATCTTTATATGTATATGTTTCATTATCAACTGTAATTACTCCTTTCATATGACGAGATATGATTTCTTGTGACATATATAGCCCTATACCTGTACCTTGAGATTGGTGTTTAGTTGTAAAATATGGCTCAAAAATACGTTCTATAATCTCTTTTTGTATTCCACCTGCATTGTCTTTTATCTTTATAACTGCATTGTTATTTTCTTCATATATTTCTATGAAAATATACCGTTCTTTATCTACATTTTCTAAGGCATCTTTCGCGTTATTTATAATATTTAAAAGTACTTGCAATAGCTCTCTTTCAAATCCTTTAATTTGAATCTCTTTGATCTCTTGAACAACTGTAATATTTTTGGCTTTGAGTTGTAGCTTTAAAAGATTAAATGTTTTTTGCATAGAATCTTTTATATTGAATACTGTTTGTTGTTTATCAGGTTTAAAGAAATCTCTAAAATCTTCTATTGTATGAGAGAGGTGTTGTGCCGAAGTACTAATTGTACCTACCATCTCATCTAAAAATTTATCATTTAAGATATCCATCTCTTTGTACATCTCAATACTACTTGATGCAGTTTCTATAACAGATAATGGCTGTCTCCATTGATGTGCAATATTTTCTAACATCTCACCCATAGCGGCTAATTTAGTCTTTTGTGCTAAGAGTTCATATTGCTTTTGATTTTCTTTAATATGTCTTTGAATACTAACTTTATATCTTTTGAATTTTCTTTCTATAATGTTTGAGATGTAAAATGATATAAAAAGTAGTATGATAGTAACTATAGTGGCAACTATAAGTACATTGCGGATATTTTGATTGTATTTATTTGTGAGTTTTTCTTTTTGCGAATCAATAACAAATTGAATATCATCTTTATAAAAACCAGTACTTATAATCCAATTCCATTTGGGAATAGTTTTTAAGTAGATAATTTTAGAAGAGATTTCATTTGAATTAGGTTTAAAAAAGTCTAAAGTAACAAAACCCTCTTTTTTCTTAATTGTATTTTGAATCTTTTTTATAGAGACTACATCATTCATATCTTGGAGTTTTTCTAATGCATTTTTACCTATTAGTTTTTTATTGATATGACTGATATAGTTATTGTTTTGGTCTGTAACTATAAAGTAGCTATTTTTTCCAAATCGGAATTTTTCAATTTGATTTATCACCTTTTGTTGCATATCTTTAGAAAAATCTTCTATATATTCACCAGTACCTAAAAACCAATTTAACTCATAGATATTTTTTACAAAACCAATCTTTTTAAACTCTCTTGGATCACCTTTTATTTTTCTCCAATGCCATTCTTGATATGATTCATCATTGTTTTTTAAAAGATGAAGTGATTCTCTTAATACATACACCCCTTTTGTATCTTGATGGTTTATTAGGTTTTTTCCCTCGAGTTGTGGAATTAAAGGATGGATAATATTGACAGCTTTATTATCATATACAAAGAAATATCCTCGTTGATTATTAAAACGAATATCTTTTAATGCTGTTCTTATCATAAGAGTTATCTCTTCTTTGGTATGGGTATCTTTGTATTGATTATAAATATTTGTAGTAATTGTGTGTGCTTCATGAACTCTTTCAATTAAAGATTTTTTTAGATTCTCTACAATATCTCTTTGCTCAGAAACAATATAATTTGATAAGTTGCTGATCTGTTCTTTTATAATTTGCTTTTTTTCTGAGATAAATTTTTCTTCAATATTTTTTCTCATCTTGTCAAATTCATCTTTTGTATCTACATATAAAAACGTAGTGATAATAATAGATAGCAAAAAGATTAAAAGAGGTAAAACATAACGAATAAGATGCAATAATTGTTTTTCATTTTTTAAATACATGATTTCTTCTTTCTTTTGTACTACTTAATTATACCTGAATCATATAACAATGATATAATTTAAAATTATTAATATTTTAAAGTGAATCTATAACCTCTAATTGTTTTTTATTAAGTACTTTCTTTGTTCTATATACACAACTTAGGTGTAGTTTAGTAGCTTCTATTTTATGTGATGCAATTTTGTTTAAAATTGTGTCGAACTCTTTTAATTCAGTTTTCATTTCAATTTTCTTTAGAACTTGTGATTTTAATGCAGCAATTTTCTTTTTTGCTGATACTATACCACTAATTGTATCTTTTCTTATTTTTAAAAGTTCTGCTTTTTGTTCTTTTGTTAAATTCAGTTCTTTATTGTCCCAATTTTGTTTTATAGTCATAGTGTAGTGTGGAATCCCACCTAAGATTAAAAATGGTGGCTTTTGTTTCGCTTGTGCAATTGATGTAGTTATTAAAAAACTAATAACAAATGTAATAAAATATTTTTTAAACATTATTTTTCCTTATATTATTTTTAGGGAGTATAAACTAAAAGGACTTAAAATACCCTATTTTATATAAATCAATATTTAGAAGAATTTATAAAGAGTAAGATCATAAAATCTTTTCTAATCATTAAATTTGTAAATTTGCTAAAACTGTGACGCTAGGTGTGACACCTTTGGGATATAATTTAATGATTATTATAAAAAAGGATAAATCTATGGAACCAGTTACAACAACAGCATTAGGAATTACGTTATGGGAATACTTAGGAAAACCTATTGTAGATAAGGTAAAAGATAAGTATTCTGAACAGATAATAAATAAAGCACTAAATATTTTAAAAATAAAAGATGAGAAAAAAGTTATTGAAACAGAGTTGTTAGAATGTGATGCTAGTATTTTAACAAATGAAGCAAAATTCTTAGAATTTATTAATGAAAATAAAAATATACAAGAATTACTAAAACAAGAAAATTATACTAACATAACAATCTATGGTGATGTAAAAGGTGTAGTAAATGCTAATAGTGGTTCAGTTGTAACTCAAACAATCTCTTAAGATAATATTATGACTGACACTACTAAATCTATAGAAGTTAATGGGAATGTGCTGGGTGTAGTAAATGCACACCCTGATTCTAATATCACGCAAAATATTTATAATACAATCAATCCAAGTGAATTGATAACTCAAATAAAAAAAGAAGATATTGAGAAGTCAAAACAATTGACTTCGAAAGAGAAAGAGGAGTTAGAAAAAAAGTTTTATTTTATCGATGATAGCTATAAAACTATTTTTAATATAGTTTGTAATGATCTGGATATAAAAAACAATGGATTATTAAGAAAACTTTATCTTACTATGTCTACTATCTCAAACTCTTTTTATTGGTTACTTGGTAATGGTGGAGAGGGTAAAAGTACTACGCTTATAAGATTAGCAGTAGAAAATGTACTAAAAAACAATTCATCTTTTTATATAGACTTTGAAAACCCATCTTTAAAAGATGATACTGTAAATGATATGATTAAACATATAAAAAATAATACAAATAATAAAGCATATATATTTATAGATAACCCTGATATAAAGATTGATTTACTTGCTATATTTTATAAACAGATTATTAAAAATAATTTTGAGTTTGTGATAGTTTTGGCTGAAAGAAAAAATAGATATTATGCTTTAAAGAATAACAAAGACAATACACTTTTGCCATTAGATAATTTTGAACCTATTAGTATACCTTCTAAAATAAAACAGCTAGTATATGAAAAGTTTTCTAAACTTTTAGGTGAAAAAAATCATAAGATAGAAGAGATTATAAATAGAACTATAAATGACAAAAACCTAGCTTATGTAAATGCTACTTATAAAATACTTTATGAACTATCAAAGACAGATTTTATACCTTATAAGTTTGATTGGGTGGAGTACTATGAGATAGCAAATCAAAGATTTAAGTCTTTAAAAAATAGTTATAAATATATAGCATTTTTTTACTATTTTCGTATCAAAGTCCCTTTTTCTTTGTTTGAAAGACTTTATACAGGGGAAGAGAAAGATTTAAAAGAGTTTAGAGAGTACTATCTGGGGATAAATAGTGATGAAAAGCATAAAGAACCAATAGTTTTCGATAGTGTAAAATTGTCTCCATTTGAAAGCAAGTATTTTATGAGAGCAAAGCATGAGATTATTGCGGAGTTATTTTTTGATGACATAAGTGGTTTTTCAAATGAGAAATTTACTCAAATATTTATAGATATTATTAAAGTATTTGATGAAAAAGACAATTATCAAATAGATTGTTTACTTCAACTCTTTGGAAATAAAAGAGTACATTTGGACTATACTAGAGAGTATAAAATTGATTTCTCATTTATTGATTATATTATCAATGATGAGGCCTTAAAAAATAAGTTCAAAATAAATTTTAATCTATTTGGTTCCATTTTTCTTACAAGATTTTGGACACTATTGGAAACAGATAAAAAAGAAGCAACAAAATTTTTAGAAAAAGCTGTAAAAACTATACCAGAAAATTTACATTTTAAAACCGAGTTAGCAAAAGTATATCAAACACAAAAGAAGTATGATGAAGCGAAGAAAGTATTAAAAGAATGTATAAAGATTAGTCCTAAGGACTTAAATTCAAGAACAGAATTAGCAAAAGTATATCAGAAAAATAAAGAGTATAAAAAAACAGAAAATGTATTGTCTGAATGTATAAAGATTAATCCTAAAGACTTAAATTCAAGAACCGAATTAGCAAAAGTATATCAAACACAAAAGAAGTATGATGAAGCAGAGAAAGTATTAAAAGAATCATTAGAAATAGATAATAAACAATTACATCCAAGAACAG
>Ga0193956_1000180_pt1 | contig 30117 bp, 28 predicted proteins | sample BB_7_MG_FD_140358 | JGI IMG/M metagenome (GOLD analysis project Ga0193956, IMG submission 140358) | Microbial mat bacterial communities from the Broadkill River, Lewes, Delaware, United States - BB_7_MG | ecosystem: Environmental > Aquatic > Freshwater > River > Microbial mats | place: USA...
ATGTTAATAGGCTCACCAAAATTGACATAACCATTACCATAATTTCGTAAGTTTTTAATTGCTTTTAATACACCAAAGATAGACTCGTTTTTCTTAGCACTGCCACTTAGCTCTTTATGGTACGTACCCACTTCCATTACATGTTCATAGCCTAAATAAACGGGCACTAAGGTTAATGGGCGATCTATTCCGCGCAATAGGCTTTGAATGGTCATAACTAACATGCCAGTTTTTGGCGGTAATAATCGACCAGTACGGCTTCTACCGCCTTCGGTATAATATTTAACTGAATAACCACGTTCAAAAAGTAAACTGAGGTATTCACGAAAAATAGTAGAATATAAACGGTTGCCAGCAAAGCTTCGGCGAATAAAAAAAGCACCGCCTTTTCTAAAAATAGTACCAGCAGGCCAGAAATTTAGGTTAATACCTGCAGCTATACGTGGCATTACTAAACCTTCTTGAATAATTACATAAGAAAGTAACAAGTAATCCATGTGGCTTCTGTGACAAGGTACATAAATAATTTCGTGACCGTCTTGTGCTAACTTTCTTAATACTTGGGAATTATTGACTTTAATATTGGTATATAAGCGCCCCCATAACCAACTTAAAAATCGCTCACCTAAGCGCACTAATGAAACGCTATAATCTCCAGCGATTTCATCCATTATATTAAAGGCTTGTTTTTTTACTTTATCTGTACTGATGTTTTTACTTTTGGCTTCATCTTTAATAATACGCTTTACTGCTGGATTAGCGAATAAAGCGGTAAACATTTGTTGACGATGAAGTAGGCGTGGCCCTTTGGCAGCAATGTTTTGGCGATGAAAGTGAAAACGTGCAACACGCAACAATTTGTGAGCCGTTGCTTCATCATTGCCGTGATTATCAGACATTATTCTTAACGAAAGCGCTTCACTATAACGTATTAAGTTATCACGACCGAGAAATAGAACGATGAAAAATTTTCTAAGCCAAGTGGGTGAGGCTTGTTCTGCCAATAAAGAAGAAACATTAGCGTTGTTTTTTTCTTGTGTTGGTATGCGCCCCCAAATAAGATTAACGGGAATCAGCTGTGCATCTAGGTTTTTATTATTATGATGCTGATTAAGAATTTCTAAACCTTGTTGTAATGCTTGGGTTTTACTACGTTTTAAACCAAACAACGACGTTGGTTTGGCTAGGCATAAAGTACGATTAAATAGTGTGTTGTTTATTTTTACTTTACTTAAGGGGTCAGGCAGTTTTTGTTGCTTACATGCTTTTTGTAATGCGAGTAAATCACTCGCGGATTGATGGCTAATAACGTAAAAAATGGGTTTTGTTGATGTTTCAACAGGCGTTTTTGCATCTAACACTATTTTGCTGCGAACAAATAAACGCAGAGGAAGTTTTAACAACAAGTAAAAAAAAGAACGCAATACAGATATCATGATCACTAATATTAACCGTGTAAGAAACTCGTAAGAGAAAGTTCGGTATTATAGGTGTTGTTACTTCAAAATTACATAGTTTAACAATGAATAAGGTGATTTATACTTTGATATGAATATAACTACGCGCAAATACAGCGATTTCGCCCTGAATTTTTAGCTTGATAAAGGGCGTCATCAGCTTGTTTAAACATACTATTCCAGTTGGGCACGTTTGTGTTTTCTGCAATCCCAATAGATACTGAAATTGGTGGCAAATAAGCATTGGTTTCTTTTCTAATGAGTTTCATTCTTTCAATAGAAACACGAATTTTTTCTGCGGTGAGCTTTGCATCAGCTATTGCTTTATTTGCCATGACTACAACAAATTCTTCCCCGCCAAAGCGTACTGCTAAGTCTTGTTCACTAATGTGACTAGTAATAGTTTTAGCAATACGTTGTATTACTTGATCACCAACAAAATGACCAAAATCATCATTTACTTTTTTAAAGTGGTCAATATCAATCACCAGAGAGGTATGTGTTTGCGAAAAATCTAACAACTGTAATTTTTCGTCACAACCACGACGATTTAATAACCCTGTTAATGAATCAACTAATGCTTCTTCTCTTGACGCAGCAAGTTTAGCTTTTAATTGATTAAGCTCTTGCTGGGTTGCCGATAATTCTTTAGACAAAACTTGGTGTTGAGATTTGGCATTATCAATGGTATCAGATAGAAAGTTCACCACATGCTTAAGCGATTGATGGTGTTCTTTTTTGGTTAATATAGTATTTAGTTTGTGTAAGCTTTTGGTTACTTTATCTTCATTACCAACTTGCTGATTTATTTGATTTAATGTTTTGGAAACTGTTTTTTCAAACGGAGAAATGACATGGTTTTCAATGTGTTCACTAAATGAAATGTAACGTTTAAATAAGTCAGCGATAAAATCGGCAGTCATTAGCTCTTTTTGTTCAAGTTGTTTATCTATGGCAGCTGTTAATGATTCATTTTCATTACTAATATAAAGATATATAACAGAATAATTAACTGGGGTTGGCGCTATGGAATGATCAGAAAGAAAATCATGAGTTAACTCACTAAAATTAGAAGATACTTGATAGTTATGTTCGAGAGCCATTCTTTAGCCTTAAACCATGCGCAAAATTATTATTCTTAGGTTAAATACTCTAACGTTATATTTTAATAGTAACAAGCTATTATGTAGAATATGTTATGATTTTATGTGTCAATGTGATTTGTTCTACGAATCTATTCTTATTTATGTCGGTGCTTACATATCACAAAATTATAAAAAGGAAGTCTTGTGCAAAAAATTGCTGTTTTTGTTGATGTTCAGAATATTTATTACACCACTCGGGATGCCTTTCATCGTCAATTTAACTATAGGTTATTATGGCAAGAATTAATGGCTCAGGGAGACATAATTCAGGCTAATGCCTATGCAATTCAACGTAGTGATGACCAACAGCATAAGTTTCAAAAAGCGCTAAAACATATTGGCTTTAATGTTAAATTAAAGCCTTTTATTCAACGCAGTGATGGTTCAGCGAAAGGTGACTGGGATGTTGGCATTACCATTGATGTGCTAACCGCAGCAGCCAGTGGCAGTATTGATACAATTGTATTATTGTCGGGTGACGGCGATTTTGATTTATTATTGAACCACGTTAAAGCAGAATTTGGGGTTAAAACCATAGTATACGGCGTGGCTAATTTAACAGCTAATTCCTTGATCAATGCAGCCGATGTTTATTCTAAAATTCAAGAGAGCTTGTTACTTTAGTTCATATTGTTTAAGTTCATATGCAGGCAAAAGTTGTAGAAGTTGGACTAAGGTATTATACCAATTTGATTAAATTTCTTCCCAACTCAGAGCTTCATTAGCGAGCTTAGAACAAGGAAAATTGATTAAACATAGTTATTCTATATTTCTTCAATTTTGCGATGTTATCAGTTCGCTAATGAGCTCCCAAAGGGCGAGTACCTAATAAAAAGTAAAGGCTTATATTCGGCGTTATTGATTTTGACAAGGGAATGACCATTCTCTACAATCAATGCCTTGCCTACATGGATGTAGGTACTTAGGTTATGTTTGGAACGTATAACCTGTGCCTCTAAGCCTTTTAATTCTCGCTGAGTGGGAAAGAACTTAATCAACTTGGTATTAATTATATTTAGGTGTTAACAAGCTACACTAAAGAGGTTAGATTAGAAAATGTACTCATATAGAAAGACGTAAGTCGTCTTTCTTTTTAGGTTGTTTAAAGTTGTTTTAAATTGTTTTAAGTAATAGTTGTTTCAAAGTAAGTGCTTTTTTAAAGGAGTAGATTTTGAAGAAAACTGATACCAATAACTATCAACACTTTCTTAATGTTGTCGATTGCCAACAAGCTTGCCCTGCTCATACGCCTGTTCCTGAATACATTCGCTTAATTGCTGAAAAACGTTATACAGAAGCTTACCTCATTAATTGGGAATCAAATGTTTTCCCTGGGATTTTAGGACGAGTATGTGACAGACCCTGCGAGCCTGCTTGTCGTCGAGGTCGTGTTGAAGAAACCCCCGTTGCAATTTGTCGGCTAAAACGTGTTACGGCTGACAACAAAGAAGACATTACCGCCTTTCTACCCAAAATTCCGCGTAAAAAAAATGGTAAACGTATCGCACTTATTGGTGCTGGCCCTGCTTCTATGACAGTTGCTAGAGATTTATTACCCCTAGGATATGACGTGGTTTTGTATGAACGTGATACAAAAGCTGGCGGCATGATGCGCAGTCAAATTCCCGCATTTCGTTTACCTGAAACTGTGCTTGATGAAGAGTTAAACTACATCATAAACATGGGTTTAGAATGCCATTTTGGTGAAGAAATCACCTCTCTTGATAAGTTATTACAAGCAAATTTTGATGCAATATTTGTTGGTACAGGTGCCCCTAATGGTCGATGGTTAAAAATTCCAGGTCATGATCAACTGAACAGTCAATTAACACACCCACAAATTGACACGGGTATTAATTGGCTTGCCAAAGTGTCTTTTAAACACCTTCATTATGATGAAGAAAATCCAGCCCCAAAAAAAGTTGTTGTATTAGGCGGTGGTAATACCGCAATGGACTGTTGTAGAACAGCAAAAAGATTAGGCGCAGAAGAGGTGACCGTATTAGTGCGCTCTAGCTTTGAAGCAATGAAAGCATCACCTTGGGAAAAAGAAGATGCAGCAGCTGAAGGCATCAGCATTTTGCCAAATTATAACCCGCTTGAATACAAGGTTTTGGACGGAAAGTTGGTAGGAGTATTGTTCGAACAAGTTGCTTCGGTTTATGACAAAATTGGCAATCGTCGCTTGCAACCAACAGGTGAAACATTGTTAGTTAAATGTGACCAAGTACTAGTTGCCGTTGGTCAAGATACCGCATTTGACTGGATTGAACGCGATATTGGTATTAAATTTAATCAATGGGACAGTCCCAAAGTAAGCAGTAAGTCATTACAGTCTAGCTTACCTAATGTGTTTTTTGGTGGTGATGCTGCCTTTGGCCCTAAAAACATAATATCTGCGGTTGCTAACGGTCATCAAGCAGCCATTTCTATCGATCTTTTTTGTCAAAATGCTGACCCCATTGATGATAGATCAGACACTAGCTTTAATCTCATTAGTCAGAAAATGGGTATTCATGAATGGAGTTATCAAAGTGGTATTGATCATCAAGTGCGTAATCTTGTGCCGCATCTTTCATGGGATGAAGCGGTTAAGTCGTTAGTAAGTGAAGTTGAATTAGGTTTTGATGAAAAACTGGCTTTGGCTGAAGCAAGTCGATGTTTAAATTGTGATGTGCATACAGTGTTCACTGAAAGCACTTGTATTGAATGTTCTGCTTGCGAAGATGTTTGCCCAATGGACTGTATTAATTTTGTTGAAGAAGTAAACGATGATAGCCAAATAGTGAAACAGTTTCGTGTTTCTGAGCTTAATAGTGAGCAAAGTTTGTTAGTTTCTGCACCACTAAAAACAGGCCATATAATGATAAAAGATGAAGATGTTTGTTTACATTGCGGGCTGTGTGCTGAGCGTTGCCCAACAGGGGCTTGGGACATGAAAAAACTAATGATTAATAATATAAATGCCACTATAAAATAGTATTTAATAACGTGCTATTTTTATGACGAGCAAGGTAGAAGTTATGACGAGTATCGCACTAAATAAGGAAAACGAAGCAAACAATACTAAAGTCACACAAAAACATGTGGTGAATGAGTTTGTTGTGCGTTTTGCTAATACTAATGGCACGGGTTCTGCTAGTGCTAATAACATGTTTGCTAAAGCTATTTTGCGAATGGGTATTCCCGTAAGTGCTAAGAATATTTTTCCGTCCAACATTCAGGGTATGCCAACATGGTATGAAGTTAGAATATCTGAAAAGAACTACTTAGGCAGGCGCGGTGGTCAATCAGAACTGGTTGTTGCTATGAATGCACAAAGCCTTAATGATGATATTCAAAGTGTAAAATCAGGGGGGTATTTGTTGTATGATTCAAGTCGAGCATTACAAGATAATCAAAAACGAAGTGATATTAATTTTATTGGCATGCCAATTTCTCACATCTGCTTAAAAGAATACAACGACCCAAGGCAGCGCCAATTATTTAAAAATGTTATTTATGTGGGGGCATTAGCTGCGTTATTAGAGATGGACTTTGCTTTATTGAAAGGATTGGTTCGTGACCAATTTAAAGGTAAAGAAAAACTCATAACGCCCAATGTATACGCATTAGAACTAGGCTATCAATACGCTAGAGAGCATTTTATTTGTCCGCTAGCTATAAAAGTTGAAAGCCGAGATTTAATAAATAATCGCATATTGGTTGATGGCAATACAGCTACAGGGCTTGGTGCTGTTTTTGGTGGTGCAACAGTGGTTGGTTGGTATCCGATAACACCTTCTACTTCAGTGATTGAAAAATTTTCTAGTTATTGTCATCGTTTACGCATTGACCCCGCTAGCGGTAAAAAGAATTATGCCATAGTGCAGGTAGAAGATGAGCTAGCCGCTATAGGTGTTGCCATTGGTGCAGGTTGGAATGGTGCGAGAGCTTTTACCGCTACTTCAGGCCCAGGGGTATCTTTGATGACAGAGTTTTTAGGGTTAGCTTATTTTACAGAAACACCTATGGTGTTGATCAATGTACAACGTTCTGGTCCATCAACTGGTATGCCAACACGCACTCAGCAAGCCGATATTATCGCTTGCGCTTATGCTTCTCATGGTGACAGTAAGCAAGTGCTATTGTTTCCAGAAAGCCCGTATGAATGTTTTGAATTAACCGCGCAGGCATTTGATATAACAGAACAATTGCAAACCCCCGTTATTGTTATGAGTGATTTAGATTTAGGGATGAATGATCATTTAACACAAGAGTTTTCTTGGCAAGACGATAAAGCCTATCAACGAGGTAAGGTATTATCTGCCAAACAGCTTGATGAAGTGGAGGTGTTTGGTCGATATTTAGATGTAGACAATGATGGTATTTGTTATCGCACATTACCTGGCACGCATCCTGACAAAGGCGCCTATTTTAATCGAGGAACTTCACGAAACCATTTTGCAGGATATACCGAAAAATCAACAGACTATGTTGATAACATGGAACGACTATCGAAAAAATTTGTTAATGCCATTCAATATTTACCTCAGCCAGAAATAAAACAGAGTAATAAAAATGCACCGTTAGGATTGATTTTTTTTGGCACCACTAGCCACCCTATTACTGAGGCCATAGAGCAATTAAAAGATCATGGCTTAATTGCGAATAGTTTACGGATAAAATCTTTTCCATTTCATCAAAGTATTCAAGAGTTTATTGAAAATCATTCAGGCAAAAATAAACACATATTTGTCATTGAACAAAATCGAGACGCACAAATGAAAAACTTATTAGTGAATGAGTTACAAATAGACCCCAATACGCTTACCAGTATTTTAAACTTTGATGGTTTGCCAATAACGAGTACTTTTATAGTAGATGCTGTGCTATCACAGTTATCAGCCAGCCAAAAAAGCCAAAAGACAGGTTAAGGGGGATTTAGTATGAGTTTTATAAAATCAACATTTCGTCATCCTCGCCTTCCTGTTAATGACTTAGGTTTAACGTATCGAGATTATGAAGGTGCTTTGTCAACGTTATGTGCTGGTTGTGGGCATGACTCTATTACATCGGCAATAATACAAGCATGCCATGAACTGTCTATTCAACCAAGCCATGTGGCCAAATTGTCAGGTATTGGTTGTTCATCTAAAGCGCCCAATTATTTCTTAAATAAAGCGCATGGTTTTAACTCTGTGCATGGCAGAATGCCGTCTGTTGCCACGGGTGCTAATTTAGCAAATCAAGCACTGCTTTACTTAGCCATGTCGGGAGATGGTGATAGTGCCTCAATTGGTTTTGGACAGTTTGCACATGTAGCTCGCCGACAGTTAAATATGGTTTATATGGTAGCGAATAATGGTGTTTATGGTTTAACAAAGGGGCAGTTAGCTGCAACAGCAGACAGAGGTGTTAAAAATAAAGCTGGAGAGTTAAGTTTATTTAATGACATTGATTTGTGTGTCATGGCGCTGCAATTAGGTGCTAGTTTTGTTGCCCGAAGTTTCTCTGGTGATAAACATCAACTAGTGCCTTTATTAAAAGCTGCAATGAGTCATAAAGGTTTTGCGTTTATTGACATTATATCGCCCTGTGTCACTTTTAATAACCATGCTGGCTCTACACGCTCTTACGATTATGTGCATAATCATATTACCACGGGAGCTGTGGCAGATTTTGTGCCGATTAAAAAAGAAATAACCAGCAGCGTTGATAATAGAAAAAGTGAAGATATTTGCTTACACGATGGCTCAATAATGCGTATTGAAAAAGTGAGTGCCGATTATGATAGTGGCAATGCAAGTCAAGCGATTATTGATATTGAGACAAACAAGAAAGAAGGAAAAATACTAACGGGGCTTTTTTACTTAGAGCCTACAGCCAGTGATTTTCATGAAATCAACAATACTAATGACACCCCTTTAAATCAATTAACGCAAGAAGAGCTTTGCCCAGGAAATAGAGTACTCACAGGGATAAATGAGAGTTTTAGGTGAGCTGTTTTAATGTAGGTCTATAAAATAAAATAAGAAGTAACACCTTTTGTTGTGTTACTTCCATTTAATGAATGTATTTTAACTATTTAAATTTTACTAATGTGCCTTTTAATGCCACACCAGCCATAACCGCGCCAGCACCACATTCAAATTCAGTTTCACTGGCAAAATGCCTATTTTTATAATTAGATTCAATATTTACTACCGCGTCCATGTTTTCACGCACTGCACGCTCTTGTAATGCTTTTAATGCACTTAACATTACCCATTCACATGCTTCACTGTCTGATTTCATGAAAGCATTTGTTTTCTTATTTGTTGATACTTGCCCATATTTTTCAGCAATAGCTTTGTGTTTTTGGGTAGAAAAATACAGAGGAATATCCAATAATACTTCTTTGGCTTTTGCAGATTCAAGTAGCGGAGCAATGGGGTATTTTCCTATATCATCACGCGCAGAGGCTGACGCAGTAATAGCTGTAAGTACTGCTGCTAGAATTATTTTTTTCATTTTATTTCATTTCCTTGATAGTAGTAAAAGACTAAAGAGTTTAAACACAAAATTATTTTAATGGTAAAAAATCAAATAATCCAGTTGATTATTCTGCTAATCGGTTGAAATGTGCACAATACTGTGATCGAATTGTTTAGTAATGCTTTGGAAGATAACCTTGTATCTTGAGGTGGTTTAGCTATAAGTATATACTGAATAAAATCAAAAAGTACTGGCCAAGTAACGCTGTTGAATGCTATTGAAATTAGCCAATTAAGCTATAAATATCCTCAAAATAATTATTATTCTTTGCATGATGTTTCTCTCAATATTAGAGCCCAATGTTGTACAGGCATTATAGGACCTAATGGGGCGGGTAAATCTACATTTATTTCTGCTTTATGCGGTTTAATACCTAATTTTAAAGGGAGTATTGTATATCCCAACACGTCTGGTAAATCTAAAGCATTAATTGATTGTGTGAAAGATAAGGTTTCATTGGTTCCACAAGAATATGCTTTTTATCCGCAGTTAACTGTTTTACAAAACTTACATTATTTTTTATCGCTTTGTTGTATTCATAACAGTGAATGGAAAATATTGCTGGCGGATATTCTTGCTCAATGTGAGTTAAACGAAGTAAAAAATCACAAAGCTAAAAATTTATCGGGTGGTTATAAACGTCGGCTAAATATAGCCATTGCGTTGGTAAAAAAGCCTGAAGTATTGTTTTTAGATGAACCTACCGTAGGTATTGATCCTGAATCAAGAGCTGTAATTATTAGATTACTCGAATCATTTAAATTACAAGGGAAAACGTTATTATTTACTTCTCATATGTTAGATGAAGTAGAGAAAATTTGTGATGATATTATTGTTTTTCGTGATGGTAAGGCGCAAATGAACGAAAAACATCAGCAAGAGAATATTTTACTTACTGTGCGTTTTAATCAATCACCTGATAATCTTGATTTTTTAACTATATATGAGCAAAGTGCGAACAACACATACCAAATTGTACTTAATTCACCTGAAGCGTTAGCGGCTCAATTACAACAGCTAACGCAAGTTGCCCATCAAATAATTAACATAAATTATTCAGCTAATTCTGTAGAGCGCATTTACAATCACACGCAGGCGCTTAAATGATATTGAACAGTTTAAAAAAAGAAGCGCTGATTATATTAAGTGATATTCATAGTATTGGCGTATTATTAATTTTGCCAGTTGCGTTTATGTTGATAATGACGTTTGCCATGAGTGGTCAATCACAAGATGCCATAGGCAAAATTACGGTAAAGGTGAGTAGCACAGAGAATCATCTCTATGTGACTGCTTATCAACAGTATTTACAACAGCAAGGCTTTATAATATCAGACAAGAATAATGCTGCAGATTTGTTAATATCGTTACCCAATGATTTTGAAAAAAAAATATTAACGGGATTAACAGCTAAATCTATTGTTTTGACAATAAAAGAAACGATCACCCCATCAATGCAACCTATGGTTATTCAACTAGTGCACGGGGCTTTTTCAAAACTACGATTACATGCTTACATGTTAGATATAGGTGACTTGAATGAGCAAGCGCCTATACAAGAGCAAATAAGTGAAATAAATAAAAATACTAATGTTGAACAGTTTTTTTTAATTGATAAACATGATCAATCGCTTGCATCGGCAACACTGTATAGCGTACCGTCATGGATAATTTTTGGTATCTATTTTATTGTTTTACCCGTGTCTATTACGGTAATAAACGAGCAGAAAAATGGCACGCTTATTCGACTGAAAACATTTCCAATTAGTACGTCACATTATTTTTTTACTAAGGTTAGTGCTTTTTGTTTATTGAGCTCAATACAGTTTGTCATATTAACCCTTATTGGCATTTTTGCCGTACCAGTACTTACTGCGCAACCAGCTATTACGGTTAGTAATTGGCCTATTTATCTGTTATCAGGGCTTGTTATTGTTGTATCAGCAAATGCACTAGCGTTTATTATTGCAGCTTTAGTCAATAGTTATGAACAAGCCATTGTATTAGGCGGCGGTATTAATATTTTACTAGCAGCGGTTAGTGGGTTTATGGTGCCGATGAACATCATGCCTGAAATAATGGCTACGATTGCAAGCTACTCTCCGTTATATTGGTCTGCAGAGATCATTCGCGCATCGTTTATAGGAAACAATACCAGCTTAATTTATACTTACCTTACTAATTTATTACTTTTTAGTGCGGTAAGTTTTACTATGGCGAGATACTTGTTTGTAATGAAAATTAGGAAATTAATGTGGAATTAACACAACCGATTCAATCCAAGCTAGCCCAATTAAAAGATGATCTTAAAAAGCTTATTGTAGAAGAATGTGAAAAAGAAGATGATATTGCTTGGCAAGAAATATTAGATGACGAACAATTATTTGGCTCTGACTCGCGTATAAATTTAGATTCACTGGATGGATTACAACTATCACTAGTTTTAAAACGTACTTTTGGCGTAAAAATAGAAGGTTCTAAAGAAAGCCGTAAGCATTTAACAACCATTAATAATATTGCAGCCCTTATTGTTGAACAAAGTACTTTTGAGCAAAACAAGTGATAGCAAAGCCTGAACGTGTATTTATAAATGCTTCAACCTCAAATAGTGCTTTAGGAAAACAGCAATATTTACCTTCTTCAATGTTTTCTTCTACAAAAAATGGAGGAATACAGCGCTGTAGTGCCCCAGTAGGCGACCATCAAGTATTGTATTATGCAATGCAGGAACAACCCTCTTTGAATAAAACATTTGAGAAAATGATGGGGTTACTCATTGAGCAGGTCGACTTATTATTAGCGCAAACGGCTCTTACGCCAAAACAATTAAACAAAACCATGTTATTTATTGGTTCAACTTCATTAGATATAGGCTGTATAAAACCTGATAGCAGCCAAGCGATATGGTTGTCTCAAACAGATAAAATAGGGCAATTGTTAGCTGAACACTATGCGTTGCATTCATTGCACTTCACCTTTAATACCGCTTGTACCTCTGGCGCTAATGCCTTGCTTTATGCAACAAATTTTATCAAACAAGGTAAAATTGATAACGTCATTGTTATTGGCTTTGAATTTTTTAACCAGCTTTCACTTAATGGATTTGATTCACTTGATTTAATTAGTAAAACAAGCGTAAAGCCTTTTTCTGCTATACGAGACGGCTTGATTTTAGGTGAAGGAATTGGCGCGGTTTTACTGTCGAAACATTGCACTGAACATACCCAATTGGAAATACTTGGCGGTTATTCTTCTTGTGATGATCACAGTTTAACAATCACTGAAGAAGAAGGTACTCATATCGTTGAGGTGATAAAACAAGCATTACAAAATGCAAGTATTGTACAAAATGATGTTGATTTAATAAAAGTTCATGGCACCGCATCGATTAAAAGTGATTTAGCAGAATGTAATGCATTGAATAAATTATTCACGCAGTTACCTAAATCATACGGATTCAAATCCTTGATTGGTCATACATTAGGCGCTTGTGGTGTCATTGAATTAGCTTTATTTGATCACTGCATTCGCCATGCTTACTTGCCACAATTAACTTATCAAGAGGATAAATCAGCCTCTCTGTTGTTACCCTTTATTGAGTCTGCTGCTGAATTAATACAATCAAAAATTATGTTATTTAATCATTTTGGTTTTGGAGGCAATAATGCCGCGTTGATTGTTAAAAAAGTGGAGCCAAGCTAAGTATGTGCAAACTAATACTAAAAGCTCATGAGGTTGTGTGCTTTCCTACAATAATGTCAGACAAAGAAGTCAGAAACGTTGTTAAAAATGAGACAGGGTTTTCAGTACGGCGTTTAGACAATGTTACGTTGATTTCTTTAACGGCTGTGTATCGGTTAATGGCTAATAACAAAACGTTACCCCAATTAGCTTTGTATAGTGGCGCAGAGTATATGTCGGTTCAACTTTTTCAGTCAGTAATACTTGCTATGGAAAATAAAGAAGCTATTCGTCCTTATGATTTTATTGCTACCGTTGGTAATGCTGCTAATTTTTATTTGTCAAAAGAATTTAATATTCAAGGGCCTAATATCTTCATTGGCGCGAGTCATAACACATTGTTAAAAGCTAGTTTGTTGGCAGAAACAGATATGTTACAGGGACATTGCCAACAAGCAATAATTGTGATTTGGCAAACTGATGATAAAGAGCGGCGATGTCATGCATTGTTGGTTGAAAAGGTATCAGATACAGATGCAGCCCTTAAAACATGGCATCATTTTATTGGCACACCTCAAGAGTTATCTGTATTAGAGAAAGAAGTACAATATCCACTTTTGTTGAATTTGAGTTAGTATATTTGTTCATTGCATGTTCATAGGAAAATTTATGCTAGTTTTTAATTACCTTTCTATCCAATACATGGTCGGGTCTAAATGACAATAATTGCACTCTCAGCGAATATTGAAGCGCCGTGGTTTAATGAACAATTTTCCTATTGGCTGGCGCAGCTTAATGAGCAAGAAGCACATCGCTATGTTTTGATGAAAAGTAAACGCAAGCAACAACAAATGTTATTAAGCAGGGCTTTACTTTCCAAAGCATTGGCTCATTTTGATTGCACACTTAATAGTGCTTATGAAATTTTTAACTACACCACCTTAACCTTAGATAACAAGTCACAAACTTTTGCAATTTCTATCACGCACAGTGGTGATATGGCGGCGATTATTTTAAGTGATCAACCCTTAAGAGTAGGGATAGATATTGAGCAAATAAAAAAGCGTAATTTTGCTGAATTAGCTAAAGAAATATGTACAAAGACAGAATTGGCGTTGATCAAAACCAGAAAAAATATTGAGGCCGATTTTTATCAACTATGGACAGTTAAAGAGTCTTTAGCAAAAGCAAGTCTAAGGCCATTAACGGATTTATATCAATGCGACTGTTCAGCTGTACTCACGAGTGATAAAACGAGTATTGATTGGCACTGTGTTACTTATACGGTAATTTGCCCTAATGTTCAGGGTTATAAAACTGCCATCGTGATAAATTCAGAAGATAAAGTGTTACTTAACCTGAGCTCGGCTTAACAAATGTTTCTCTAGCAGCTATTTTTCCTTACTGCTGCGTTAAATTTACTTGCAATAGGCCAGCTATTGACGCGAAATTTGCCTTGAATTAAGAAAAGCTATCAAGCTAGAAATATATTAGAACAATTTTTATTGATATTTCAATTTGTTAACTATCACTTAAGCCGAGTTCAGGTTGCTTAAACAAATGAATCAAATGTATTAACCCTACCAACTTTTTTAATCTTAAATGTATTGAACTGATTAATACTGAAACATTTTGTAGCAATAGCCTATTGAAAAAAAATGTCGATCGGTATTGGAAAATTTGAACAATTAAATTAGAATGAACGTTCATACTTAATAAAAGAGATTGGTTAATATGCAACGTACTCGCGTGAATATTTTTACTGTCATCGTTTTGGCAAGCGCAGTTTTTTTATCTGGTTGCGATCAAAATCAGCAGGTAAAAGCACCTGCTTCGCAACCTACCCCCGTTGGTGTTATTACATTAACGAATCAACCATTAATGCTAACAAAGGAGCTGCCAGGTCGAGTGACAGCATCACAGGTAGCGCAAATTCGTCCACAAGTAAATGGCATTATAAAAACTCGCTTATTTACTGAAGGCACTGAGGTTAAAAAGGGCCAAGCGTTATATCAAATTGCCCCTGAGGTTTTCGAAGCACAAATAGCAACTAGTGAAGCTGCTATAGCTAAAGCCCAAGCGAGTATTGCTAATGCCAAAGCAAAAGCAGAACGTTATGCTGATTTATTAGAAATAAAAGCCGTTAGTCAACAAGACTTTGATGAAGCGAATGCCAATTATAAAAGTACACAAGCGGATTTGTTAACAGCAAAAGCACAGCTTAAAACCGCACAAATCAACCTTAACTACAGTAAGGTTGTGTCGCCTATTAGTGGTCAAATTGGCAAGTCTAGCGTAACAGCGGGGGCTTTAGTAAATGCAAATCAAGCAACCGCATTAGCAACGGTTACTCAGCTTGATCCTATTTATATTGACCTAACCCAGTCAAGCAGTGAATTAACGCGTTTGAAAAAAGCCATTGCGAATGGTGAGCTGGATAAGGATCTAGCAATTCACTCTGCTGTTGAATTAACGATGGAAGACGGTTCTGCGTATCCGCATAAAGGCACATTACAGTTTTCTGAAGTGACTGTTGATCCAAGTACTGGCTCTGTTACCTTGCGAGCCGAATTTCCAAACCCAGAAAAACTATTATTGCCAGGCATGTATGTTAGGGCTGTGATTGTTGAGGGGGTTAAAGCGAATGCGATTTTAGTGCCGCAGCGAGGTGTTAGTCGCAATACGAAAGGTGAACCTACTGCTATGGTGGTTAGTAAAAACAATACCGTTGAAGCTCGTGTATTAGAAATTGACCGAACAGTGGGTGCTAATTGGTTGGTGACAAGTGGTTTAAACGATGGCGATCAAGTGATTGTTGAAGGTTTACAAAAAATAGCACCAGGTGCAACTGTTAATGCTGTGCCAGCCGAATCAATTGCTAAAACTCAATAACGGAGCATTGTAATGTCACGATTTTTTATCGACCGACCTATTTTTGCATGGGTACTGGCCATTGTGGTTATGCTAGCAGGAATACTGGCAATTAAAGGTTTACCTATTGCTCAGTATCCGTCTATTGCACCACCAGCAATCAGTATTCAAGCGACTTATCCTGGTGCATCAGCACGTACCTTAGAAGACACTGTTACACAAGTTATTGAGCAAAAAATGAAAGGGTTAGATGGCTTGTTGTATATGTCATCAACGTCTGAATCAAATGGTTCAACCACGTTAACGCTGACTTTTAATGCCGATACCGATCCAGATATTGCGCAAGTTCAAGTACAAAATAAACTAGCATTAGCAACGCCATTATTACCTCTAGAAGTACAGCGCCAAGGTGTGGCTGTGGCTAAATCAGCACGTAACTTTTTAATGGTTGTTGGTTTTGTTTCAGAAAATGGCAGCATGAATAATATCGACATTGGTGATTATGTTGCATCCAATGTGCAAGATATTATCTCACGGGTGAATGGCGTAGGTGAAGTACAATTATTTGGTTCGCAATATGCGATGCGTATTTGGTTAGATCCAAATATGCTGCAAAAATATAAACTGACACCTTCCGATATTAGCGCCTCTATTAGTGCGCAAAATGCTCAAGTATCAGCAGGCCAGCTAGGTGCTTTACCTGCTATTGATGGTCAACAGCTCAATGCGACAGTCACTGCGCAAAGTCGTTTACAAACGCCTGAGCAATTTAGAGATATTTTTGTAAAAACGAATGCAGACGGTTCAGTTGTTCGCTTAGGTGATGTTGCAAAAGTTGAGCTTGGCGGTGAAAGCTATGGGGTTGTGGCACGCTATAATGGTAAACCAGCGTCAGGTTTAGGTATCAAGCTTGCCAGTGGAGCAAACGCGCTAGATACCGCTGCTGGGGTAAAAGCAGCTTTAGTTGAATTAGAGCCTTTTTTTCCTGAGGGATTAGCCTCGGTTGTACCTTATGACACGACACCATTTGTCTCATTATCAATTGAAAAAGTAGTGAGCACATTAATTGAAGCGGTGGTGTTAGTATTTTTAGTCATGTATTTATTTTTACAAAATTTCCGTGCAACGCTAATTCCTACTATTGCAGTACCTGTGGTACTTTTAGGTACGTTTGCTGTACTGCATGTTTTGGGTTATTCAATTAATACTTTAACTATGTTTGCTATGGTATTAGCCATTGGTTTGTTAGTTGATGATGCAATCGTTGTGGTTGAAAATGTTGAACGTGTAATGACAGAGGAAAAACTGTCACCGCTTGAGGCAACACGTAAGTCGATGGATGAGATCAAAGGTGCACTAGTTGGTATTGCTATGGTGTTGTCGGCGGTATTTATACCTATGGCGTTCTTTGCTGGCTCTACTGGTGTTATTTATCGTCAGTTTTCTGTGACCTTAGTAACCGCGATGAGTTTGTCTGTTTTAGTGGCACTTATTTTAACGCCAGCATTGTGTGCAACAATGTTAAAGCCAAGTCATGTTCATAATGATTCATCATTTATTGGTCGATTTTTTATAGGTTTTAACAACGGCTTTGATAAGACCAATAGTGGTGCTCAAAGTTTTGTAAGTCGTATGATCAAACACAGTAAACGTTATTTATTGTGTTATGGCTTAATCGTTGGTGGCATGATTTATATATTCTCACAACTGCCATCTGCATTCTTACCAGACGAAGACCAAGGTATTTTATTTAACCAAGTGAGTTTACCTGCAGGATCTACGACAGAACAGACATTAAAGGTTGTTAAGAAAATGGAAAAGCATTTCTTAGAAGATCAATCTGAAGCGGTACGATCTGTTTTTAGTGTTATTGGGTTTAGTTTCGCAGGCTCTGGGCAAAATTCAGCTATTGGTTTTGTCGGATTAAAGCACTGGGATGAACGTCAACGTGATGATTTATCTGTAGGTGCGGTTGCGGGTAAAGCGATGGGATATTTTTCTACTATTAAAGAAGCCTTTGTATTTGCCTTTCCACCCCCTGCTGTTGTAGAACTTGGTACAGCTAATGGTTTCACATTATTTTTGCAAGACCGTGTGGGGCTGGGTCACGACAAACTACTTCAGGCTCGTAATATGCTGCTAGGCATGGCTTCACAAAGTCCCGTATTAGCTGGCGTTCGTCCTAATGGCCAAGAGGATAAACCAGAACTTGAATTAGATATTGATTTAGCTAAAGCGCAAGCGTTGGGTCTGACACAAGAAGACATTAATAATACCTTGTCTACTGCATGGGGTAGTAGCTATGTAAATGACTTTATCGACCGTGGTCGAGTGAAAAAAGTGTACTTACAAGGTATGCCTGAGTCTCGTATGGTGCCAGAAGACTTAGATAAATGGTATGTGCGTAATAGTAATGGCGATATGGTGCCGTTTACTGCCTTTGCTCACTCTTATTGGACTTATGGCTCGCCACGTCTTGAACGCTATAACAGTTTTTCATCAATGGAAATTCAAGGAGCATCAGCGCCAGGTTACAGTACGGGTCAAGCGATGGATGAAATGGAAAGGTTGGTTAAGCAGTTACCTAATGGAATTTCCTATGAATGGACAGGTATTTCGTATGAAGAGCGTTTAAGTGGTGGCCAAGCACCATTGTTATATGCGTTATCGTTATTAGTGGTGTTTTTATGTTTAGCAGCATTGTATGAAAGTTGGTCGGTGCCAGCAGCAGTAATGATGATTGTACCTTTAGGTGTTTTCGGCGCGGCAATGGCAGCCTTTGTCGGGAATTTATCGAACGATATTTATCTACAAGTTGGCCTTTTAACTACCATAGGTTTGGCATCTAAAAATGCTATTTTAATTGTTGAATTTGCCATTCATAAAATGGATGAAGGTATGCCATTAGTTGAATCAGCCATTGCTGCTGTTAAGTTACGCTTACGCCCGATTTTGATGACTTCGATGGCCTTTATTTGTGGTGTATTACCGTTGGCTATTGCATCAAGTGCTGGATCTGGTGCACAAAATGCGCTAGGTATTTCAGTGATTGGTGGCACACTTGCTTCGTCAATTATTGTGGTGGTATTTGTGCCATTATTTTTTGTATTAGTACGTCGTGTTTTCCCTGGTAAATATAAAACTGTGACGCAGGAGTAATCAAAATGACATTAAAAGTGTTAAGTTTAGCTAGCCTAAGTGTCATGATGCTGAGTGCTTGTCAAATGGCACCACAGCGTGAAGATTTAGTGTTACCAGTACCTGATAGTTATGCCATACAGAGTGAACAAGGAAACACAGCGGATTTAAAATGGCAGCAGTTTTTTGTTAATGAAAAGCTGCAAAAGCTAATCGAGCAAACTTTGATTCATAATAAAGATATTCAATTGGCCGCACTTAATGTGCAGCAAGTGCGTGCGCTTTATCAAATTGAAGATTCAGCCTTATATCCATCAATAGATTTTGTAGCATCGGGTACACGTCAACGTTTACCAGCTGATTTATCGTCAACGGGTAATGCTCAAATCAACGAGAGCTATTCGGCTACTGTTGGAATGACGGCATATGAGCTAGATTTATGGGGTAAAATTCGTAATCAATCAGATCAAGCCTTGCAAACCTTGTATGCCTCTGAACAAACTCAAATGAGTGTGAAAATTAGTTTAATTTCTGAATTGGCAAGTGCTTGGTTAAATTACGCTGCTGATAAAGCGCAGTTAGCGCTTGTGATGCAAACCTTAGAAAGTCAGCAGGCTTCATTGGCTTTAACCGAAAAAACCTATGCTCTAGGTGCTGCATCAAAGTTAACGTTAGCGCAAATTCAAAGCACAGTGGCCGCTGCAAAAGTTGATATGGCTAATTATCAGCGTTTATTAAAACGTGATAAAAATGCCCTTGATTTATTAGTGGGTAAGCCAGTTTCAGCGGAGCTATTGCCCGTTGAAAGTTTAGATGAAGTGTTAAACCTACCTAATGTGCCTGTTGGATTACCGTCAGAGCTACTTGAGCAACGTCCTGATATTAAAGCGGCAGAGTTTCGTTTGTTAGCTGCCAATGCGAATATTGGTGTGGCTAAAGCTGCATTTTTTCCAAGTATTACTTTGACTGCAAATGCAGGAACTGCATCGGCTGAGTTTGATAATTTGTTTTCAGGCGGGACTGGCACATGGAGTTTTATTCCGTCAATTACACTACCTATATTTAATATGGGTCGTAATCAAGCAAATTTAGAGGTTACACAAACCCAGCAAGAAGTTGCCTTAACAACTTATGAGCATGCTATTCAACAGGCGTTTAAAGAGGTTTCTGATGCGCTTGCTGATAGAGAAGGTTATAGGCAGCGATTAAGCGCGCTTGAAGATTTATATCGAAGCAATCAAGAGTCGTTTGCGCTCTCTGAAGCGCGCTTTGAAAAAGGGGTTGACAGCTATTTGCAGGTACTAGACGCACAACGTAATTGGTATAGTGCAGGGCAACAACTCATTAGTGGTAAACAAGCTTATATCACTAGCCTAATTAGTTTATATAAAGCAGTTGGCGGTGGTTGGCAACAACCTATTCATCAAAGTGAATAGCTATTAGGTTATGACATTAGTAGTGTATCACTAGCTTAAGTTCTTTGATTTAACACATAAGATCAGAAGTTAAAATTTGGTAAGCTAGTGATAATATTTAGGTTAAATAGAAAAGTTATCCTTTTCGGAGTTATGATGAGAGAGAAATCTAAAAGACAATCAGATCCAACGGTTGCTCAAGCTCGACGTGAGCAAGTGCTTTGTGCTGCGGCCGATTGTTTTAGACGCAAAGGATACCATGGCGCAGGAATGGCTGAAATCTCTAGAACGGCAGGAATGAGTGCGGGACATATTTATAATTATTTTGCCAGTAAAGAAGCAATAATTGAGTCAATTATAAAACGTGATATGGATGAATTATTTACGATATTTCAAGAGTTCGAAAATACCCCCGGTGATTTGGTAACTGTTTTACTTGACGGTTTAGATGAAGGCGTTGACCATCATTTTGATATAAACCAAGGTGCGCTTGATATAGAAATGCTTGCAGAGGCAGCACGTAATGACAAGGTTGCTACTTTGTTACGCGAATCAGATATTCAGGCTCGTCAAAAAATGTACAGTTTGTTAGTTGGTGAACGTAGCTTAATTAAAATGGCTGAAATAAAAGAAATAAATAGCCGTATTGAAGTCATTTTTGCGATGATGAGCGGGTTGTTACTACGCAAAATAGTTAATCCAAGCATTGATAAAGAAACAATATTATTAGCATTGCGCCCTGCAATGCGGGTACTTTTAGTGCCATTTCCTAGTGAAGAAGAAATAGAATAGGTAAGTTCTTCTAGCCCATCGATAATATCTGCTCTGGTTTAATCGCGTAGTGTCAGATCTATCATTTATGCTCAGCTAACGTCATTATGTCCGACGTTAGTGGCAAAATTTACAATTTTATTTAAGAAAAACACTATTTAGTTGAATTGCCTTGGGTGCTTAGGTAGAATTCGCACCATTATTGCTTGCTATTTTTTCGCATATCATTCTCATCAAGGGCAGTCTCCGTGGAAATTCATATTGAAAAATGTTCTGCTTGGTGCGGTAATTTACGCACAAGCCAAGATTGGCAGCAGTGGTCATTAGGCGATATGACGTATCAGGATGAAAATGATTTACCATCATTAAAAGAAATTCCAGCTATGCAACGTCGTCGTTTGAGCAAATTTGCAAAATTAACAATGCAGTGTGTGCTTGATGTGGTTGCCGATGAACAAGCTGATTTACCTTGTGTTTTTTCATCTAGGCATGGTGATTTACATAAAACCTCAAAGCTCATAGAAGATGTCGCACAGAAAAGTGACTTATCACCAACACATTTTGGTTTGTCTGTTCATAATGCTGTGGCGGGGCTTTATAGTATTTTTTCTAATAATAAACAACCAATGACGGCCATTTCGGCAGGTGAAGATTCTTTATTAATGGCGCTTGTTGATGGCTATGCAAAGTTAGAGAGTCAGCAATTAGATAAAATTTTAGTGGTTTATACTGATGAAGTAGTACCAGAAAAATATAGTTCTTATGTCTCTGATGCAGAAAAGACTATGTCAGTTGCTTTAATTTTAACGCGACAAAAAAGTGAATATGGTTTGGCATTAAATTTTAAACCTCAAAAAAATCAAATTAACTCAACTATTTTTCAACCATTAGCTTTTTTATCGTTTATGTATGGTAAAGATAACCAAGTTACGATTGACTCTTTCCGTTATCAGTGGCATTTGAGTAAAACATGATTAACCGCTATTGGCGTATTTTTGCCACAGGGTCTGCATTTTTTTTGTTTGGTTTTGGTGGTGTTATTCTGTCATTACTAGTTTTCCCTATAGTGAGATTAAAGTACCGAGGTAAAGAACAGCAGCGTCGAGCAAGTGCCCGTAAAGTAGTGCATAAAACCTTTAAAATGTTTATTGGCTATATGCAATTGATGGGTATTATGAAATTAGAAATCGACAATGGTGAATTATTGAAAGCAAGTAAAGGTACTATTGTTATTGCCAATCATCCCTCTTTGATTGATGTCGTTGTGTTAATATCTATTATTGAAAATGCAGATTGTGTGGTTAAAGCTGATTTATTTAAAAACCCTTTTTTAAAAGGTGTTGTCAGTAATACCGGCTACATTAACAACGAGGCAGATCCTGATAAGTTTATGAAAGATTGTCAATCAACCTTTGATGACGGAAACAACTTAATTGTTTTTCCTGAAGGAACGAGAACGACTCCTGGAGAGAAAATGAAATTTAAACGTGGTGCTGCTAATATTGCACTTCGTACTAATACCGACGTGACACCTATACTGTTATTTGTCACGCCAACGACGTTAAGTAAAGAGCTTGCTTGGTATCAGATACCAGAAAGTCGTTTTACGTTTAAACTAGTGGTGAAACCTGAAATATCAATTAAAAAATATGTAGCTACAGATGTTGTTTCAAATTCGGTAAGAGCGCTTACCAGAGACTTACTTAAATATTATAATGAGGAACTCAGCCTTTATGAAAGAGTTAATTAACCAAGTAAAACAATTAATTATTGAAACTTTAGAGCTAGAAGATATTGAGCCTGAAGATATTGCCGATGACGAAGCTTTATTTGTTGACGGCTTAGGCCTTGATTCAATCGATGCGTTAGAATTGGGCGTAGCAATTAAAAAAGCGTATAATGTAAAGATTGATGGTGATTCAGCAGACAGTAAAAAGCATTTTTACTCGGTAACATCATTGTGTCAATTTATAGCCGAAAACCGATAACTAGGTATATATTTTAAATGAAAGATAGAAACGATATTTACAAAATGATAAGTGACATTTTGGTAACCATGTTTGAAATAGAAGCAGAAGATATTTCAATGGATGCTCATTTATATGAAGACATGGATCTCGATAGTATCGACGCAGTAGATTTAGTGGTAAAACTGAGAGAAATTACTGGTAAAAAAATTGAACCTGAAGATTTTAAACAGGTGAGAACAGTGAAAGACATTGTTGATGCGGTTGAAAAGCTTACCATTAGTTGATAAATCGTTGATGAACAATTAATTGTGATAAAAAATATAGCACTAGGGCTTGTTTTTCTTTTATACCCATTCATTGTTTATGTTGGGCTTAGTTGGTTTGAACCGTCGATACTTGCGTTAGCTTTAGTGTTTTTAACTTTAATAAGAGTTTATTTTTCTAAAAATAAAACGGTTTCACCGTTACTTAAAATCGTCGCTATTAATGCTATTTTACTGCTTGGTTTTAATGTATTTGCTAATTCAGCTCTTTTACTAAAATTATACCCAGTAGTCATTAGTTTTAGTTTTTTTAGTGTTTTTATTTATTCCATTTTTAAACCACCAACAGTCATAACGCTTGTTGCAAGTGCAAGAGATAAATTAACTGAAAATGCTGTTATTTATACACGAAAAGTCACCTTGGTTTGGTGTTTTTTCTTCATAATTAATGGGTTGATTGCTTTATGGACTGTTTTTCAAAGTGATGAATATTGGACTCTATATAACGGAATTATCTCCTATATTTTAATGGGAATATTATTTGCGTGTGAATGGCTAGTTAGGCGAAACTTCAAAAAACATGACCGATCAAATTACATTACCTAATTCAAATACTTTATTTGTAGAACAAAATATTAGTTATCCTCAATGGTTAAGTTCGGTTAATTATCACAAAGAATGTTTTACTAATAATCAGGCCAAGACATGGCTATTATATTGCGATGATGCTTATCAATTTTCAGTATTATTTTTTGCTTTATTAACGGCGAATAAAAAAATTATTTTGCCGCAAAATGGCACCGTTAACCAATTACACTGGTGTATGGAATTAGCAGATGGTTTTGCTGGTGCAGCTGAGCTAATGCCAGCAGTTGATAATATTGTTTCTTACTGTCCCAAAAGCACATTACCCATAGCATCGCCATTAAGTATTGCCAGTAATACGGAAATTACACTGTTCACATCAGGCTCTACTGGTGATGCGAAAGCTATTAACAAAAATTTTCAGCATTTATTAACAGAAATAATGCAATTAGAAAAATGTTTTGGCGATAAGCTTGGCCATTCAACTGTTGTTTCCACTGTATCTCATCAACATATTTATGGGCTTTTATTCAAACTAATGTGGCCTATTTGGTTTAGTCGCGATGTGATATTGCAGCCTTATGAATACCCTGAACATCTTTGCCATGATCATCATAAATATAACCTAAAAAGCATTACAATAATTAGCAGTCCAGCACATTATCATCGATTGATAAAAGACAATGTTTACACTAGTATCCATGACCATATTAAGGTGATGTTCTCTTCTGGTGGTCCGCTAAGTGATGAAGCAAGTCAGCAACTTAATGAGCAGTTAGCACAAAGTCCTGTTGAAGTTTATGGTAGTACAGAAACGGGTGGTATAGCATGGCGACAACGCTCTGCTGGGCAAAGCAATCGTTGGCAACCCTTTGGCGATATTGAGCTTTCTTGTCAAGATGTTAGTCAATGCTTAATGTTAAAATCTCCGTATTTCGATCATAAAGGTTGGTATGTTACTGATGATCAAATTAGCATAGATACCGAGGGATGTTTCGAGTTACTTGGTCGTGTTGATCGTATTGTTAAAATTGAAGAAAAAAGAGTTTCTCTTGACCATGTGCAACAATGTTTAAAAACCATTGATTTTGTAGAAGATGCTTTTTGTTTAACTCAGTTAAATAAACGAGGATTACAAATTGTTGCTGCGATTGTTTTAACCGATGAGGCTAAAAAAGAATTATTAAACAGTAGAAATCTTGTGTTTAATCGCCGAATAAAAACATATTTAATGAATGATTTAGAAGTTATCGCTATACCAAAAAAATTTCGTTATTTACCTGCTTTACCTTATAATTCGTCGGGCAAATTAAATAAGTTAGCGATGGAGAAATTTTTTGAATAGCAAAGTGATGTTTCCAGAAGTAGATCACATAGAGCGCCATGAAGATACATTAACTTTATCGTTAAGTATTTCTGAGGATGTTTATTATTTTGCTGGTCATTTTCCTAATGCACCTATTTTAGCTGGGGTTGTGCAAGTACATTGGGCTTTACATTATCTACATAAACATTTTGCCATGCAAATTAGTGACTATAAAGCTATTGATGCATTAAAATTTCAAGTAATTATCGCGCCTAATAGTCAAGTTAAACTGTGTCTTAAAAAAATTAATGAGCACAAATTTAGTTTTAGTTATAGTTCTGAAAATGGTAGCCACTCGTCTGCCCGGGTTGTTTATCAATAATGAAATGCTGCTTTGTTATTCCGTGTTATAACCATGACCTCGTCATTCGTGATACGGTGCTTGCCTTAACACAGTATTCATTTCCTATTATTATTATTGATGATGGTAGCCAAGCGTCAACAAAAAAAGTATTAGAACAAGTGGCACAAGAATTTGAAAACGTACAGTTAATTCAGCATAGTGAAAATGGTGGTAAAGGCGCGGCTATGCAAACAGGCCTAGCTGCTGCTATCGAAAATAATATGACGCATGCTTTGCAGGTTGATGCCGACGGCCAACATGATTTAGCTGATTTACAGGCATTTATTTGTGCAGCAGAACAATACCCTAATGATCTTATCAGCGGTCAACCCGTTTACGATAACTCTATCTCTAAAGGCCGATTTTATGGTCGCTATATTACCCATTTTTGGGTAGCACTAGAAACCTTATCATTTAAAGTTATCGATACCATGTGTGGTTATCGTGTATATCCTTTAGCTGAATATGCAACACTAATTAGCACCGCAACTTTAGGTAAGCGCATGGATTTTGATATTGAAGTGATGGTAAAACTGATTTGGCAAGGGGTTAACGTGCGTTTTGTAAAAACCAAAGTGCACTACCCTGAATTTGGTTTATCACATTTTCATGCATTTAAAGACAATGTACTAATTACTAAAATGCATACACGTTTATTTTTTGGCATGCTATGGCGTTTACCCAAATTACTATTAAGAAAACTGTCATCAAGTCAATCATCAATAAAATAATCAAGGTAGATGTTATGAACGAAAAAGAAGATCTACATTGGTCAAAATTTAAAGAACGCGGTTCAATGCTCGGTATTGAAGTCTTGGTATTTATTCATAAATACTTGGGAAACTGGGTATTTAAAGTGATTTTATTTCCTGTCATGGTTTATTTTTATTTGTCGGGCAGTGTAGCGCGAAAAAGTATCCATCATTATTTAAGTAACCTTAATAAACATCAGCATAATAGGGTACTTACACAAGGGCAATTGTTTAGAAAAGGTTTTCGTGTTTTCTATAACTTTGGTTTAGCCATTGTGGATAAGTTTGATGCTTGGTTAGGTAAAGTCAGCATTGATGACATAGATATTGTCAATAAAGATGCTTATCAGTCTTTACTCAATGCTAATGGCGCAGTTATTTTTAGTGCGCATTTGGGTAATATGGAAGTTTGTCGTGCTATTTTTAGCTCAGGTGAACATAAACGAAAACTCAATGTAATCACCTACAATGAACACACACCAACGTTTAATAATTTTTTAAAGAAAGTGAATAAAGACGCGGCAATAAATTTTATTCATATTAATAATTTTGGTCCCGCAGACTCCATTCAATTAAAACAAAAAATAGAAGACGGTGAAGCCATTGTTATCTTTGCCGATAGAACGTCTGTGAATAATCCTGATAGTGTTTATCAAGTACCTTTTATGGGGGAAGATGCACCTTTTGCTAAGGGGCCTTTTGCACTTGCTGCTATTATGGAATGTCCTGTATTTTTAATGTTTTGCGTGAAAGAAAAAGGCCGATTTAAAGCCTGTATTGAGGAGTTCGCGCAACCGAAAAAAGTAAAACGTAAAGAACGCAATGACTATTTTACTGGGCTTGCAATAAAGTATGCCCAACGATTAGAATATTATTGTCAAAAATCCCCATATCAATGGTTTAATTTTTTTAATTTTTGGCATAACACCAAAAAATAAAAATCATCCTTATTATAACAGCACATTAGAACAAAAAGTTGAAATAGCTTTGGAGAGCAATCAGTGACCCCCCCTAAAAATAAAAAGATTTTATTTGGAGAAGGTAATTTAACGATTGAAGATATTGTTAATGTCTCAAAATCATCAGAACCTGTTGCTTTATCCAAAGCAGAAGACTTTAGGCAGCGCATAGATTCTGGCGTGAAGTTTTTAGAAAAAATATTAAGTGAAGAAGGCCATATTTACGGAGTAACCACCGGTTATGGTGACTCTGTTATGTTTGAAGTGCCTTATGATTTAATTGATGAATTACCTATGCATCTAACGCGTTTTCATGGTTGTGGCTTGGGTGAGTTTTTCACGCCAGAACAATCTCGCGCTATATTAGCAGTTCGACTTGCGTCATTAACTCGTGGTTATTCAGGGGTTAGTTGGAATTTATTAGACCTATTAGTTGAATTACTCAACCGTAATATTTTACCTGTTATACCTCAAGAAGGTTCGGTAGGAGCAAGTGGTGATTTAACACCCTTGTCGTATGTTGCAGGCACTCTCATTGGCGAACGTGACACGTATTATAAAGGTGAAGTGGTACTTGCAGCTAAAGCATTTGAGCAAGAGGGATTGTCACCAATCAAGCTGCGTCCTAAAGAGGGCTTAGCAATCATGAATGGCACAGCTGTCATGACAGCTTTAGCCTGTACTGCTTATAAACGCGCAGAATACGCGACTAAATTAATGGCAAGAATTACTGCGTTATCAAGTTTAGCCTTAAAAGGTAATAGCAATCATTTTGACGATATTTTATTTAGTGTGAAACCTCATCCAGGGCAAAATCAAATTGCCAAATGGATACAAGGTGACTTGAACCATCATGAACACCCAAGAAATTCGCATCGCTTGCAAGACCGATATTCAATTCGTTGTGCGCCACATGTTATTGGGGTTTTAGCTGACAGCCTACCTTGGCTGAGAAGTATGATTGAAAATGAATTAAACAGTGCTAACGATAACCCGATTATTGATGGTATTGGTGAGCACATTCTTCATGGCGGTCATTTTTATGGTGGTCATATTGCCATGGCAATGGATTCAATGAAAAACTGTGTTGCCAATTTAGCTGATTTAGCGGATAGACAAATAGCGACCTTGGTTGATATTAAAATGAATCATGGTTTGCCACCTAATTTAACCGCTTCTCAAGGGGTAAGAAGGCACATTAACCATGGCTTTAAAGCAATCCAAATTGGTTGTTCTGCATGGACAGCAGAAGCATTAAAGTTAACGATGCCAGCCAGTGTTTTTTCGCGCTCAACTGAATGCCATAATCAAGACAAAGTCAGTATGGGTACTATAGCGGCTAGAGATTGTTTAAGAATATTGCAATTAACAGAGCAAGTATTAGCGGCAACGTTATTGGCGGCTGTACAAGGCATCCGTATCAGAATACTCAATGCTGAACTTTGTCGTGATTCATTAACCGCAGAGATTAGAAGCATGATTGATGATGTATCAAGCTTTTTTGACTTGTTAGAGGAAGATCGCCCAACTGACGTTATTTTGCGTCAAACCATTGAATATATTCAAAACCAACGTTGGACACTATATGAGGAAAGTTAACGGTATTTTAACGGTAGCTCATGAAATAGATATTCAATTTTATGATGTGGATGCCATGCGTGTTGTGTGGCATGGCAACTATGTTAAATATATTGAGGATGCTCGTTGCCAACTATTGCGTAAATTTAATTACGACTATAACGATATGGAAGACTCGGGTTATGTGTGGCCTATCGTTGATATGCGACTTAAATATGTAAAATCAGCACAATTTGGTCATAAAATTCGTGTTGAAGCAACACTGGTCGAGTATGAAACGCGGTTAAAAATATCCTACAGAATATTTAATGCAGAATCGAACCAACTTTTAACAAAGGCTTATACTGTGCAAGTAGCGGTGAATATTGAAAGCAATGAAATGCAATTTGAATCGCCAGCAGTATTGTTGGAAAAATTAGCACCTTTTTTAGCCGATGTAAGTTAATCATCATGACTGTATTATTGCGTTTTTTATTGTCTGTATTATTCGTTTTCTCAGTACAAGTATGGGCAAATGACAGTAGCGAAGTTAGCCATAATGAAAAAAAAACCAGTATCAATAGTCACAAAAATAAGCAAACGGATACCGACGCCAATATATCTGACCCTAATATCCGCTTAGAACGTTTTTTAGCAAGGTTACAAATAAAGCAGGGAATTGCGAGTTTTACACAGCAAAAACACTTGAGTTTTCTTGCTAATCCTATTGTGTCAAAGGGGATATTAAAAATTTATCAAAACAGTATTATTTGGCAGGTTCAATCACCAGTTTTTTCTAAATTGGTTATTGTTGGTGACCAAGTATGGCAATGGATGGCACAGGAAGATAATAATGCACCTAACTATCAAGTAGTGGTGAGTAATGCCAGTGTAGAAACACTCATTCGTGCTGTATTTACTGGTGATATTAGTCAGTCTCAGTGGAATATTTCAATGGATGAACAGCAGTGTTTGCAATTATCACCTAATGATCTAGTTTTGTCACAAGCTATTAATTATATTAATGTTTGTGTGTCAGATAACCAATCACAACGGTTTGTTACGATCAGAGATGCCCAAGATAATTTGACTGAAATTGAATTGATGATAACCACTAAACAACTTTCAGATGAAGATATTCATGAATTTGTCATCAACCCATAAGCTTTACCTTTGGCTAACACAATGCTTGTTGTTGGCATTGTTTGGGGTATTTATTTTTATTGAAAAACCAATTACTTTTAATGCCAATTTAACCTCACTTTTTTCGGTTGAACATCATAACCAATGGCAAGCTGTTCAAAAAAAAATAGATGCTAATTTAAATA
>Ga0193956_1000181_pt1 | contig 30107 bp, 29 predicted proteins | sample BB_7_MG_FD_140358 | JGI IMG/M metagenome (GOLD analysis project Ga0193956, IMG submission 140358) | Microbial mat bacterial communities from the Broadkill River, Lewes, Delaware, United States - BB_7_MG | ecosystem: Environmental > Aquatic > Freshwater > River > Microbial mats | place: USA...
TATATTTATTAATAAATAAATTAGAAAATATCAAAATAATTCCAATATCACTCAGTGTTATTGCACTTCTTACAGCTTTTGGACCATGGGGAGCTTTTAACGTTTCTAAAATGAGTCAGTTACGAATAATAAAACATCAATTAGAAGAGATAAATGTTCTTGTAGATGGAAAAATAAATAAAAATCACGAATCGGTAGATGGGAAGAAGGAAAGCGAAATTTATCAAAAAATAAGTTATATTGTAGAAAATCATGGATATAAAAACATACAAAAAATTATTGAGATAGAATTAGATACATCGCTAACAAACACTTCAAGTCCCTACACTATTTCAAGTGCAATAGCAGACTCGCTCGGAATAAGTTCAAACTCTTATTACGAAACAAACACCCAAAAATCTTTTTATTATTCTTTGAAATACAATTACTCAAACGATAAAGCCATAAAAATAACCAATTATGACTTTTACATAAATATGAATATTTACAACTATGATGCTTTTTTAGAAAAAGATGTAGAACTTGATTCCAGTTTCATGTTTTTTGATATAAATGAAAAGTTAATAATAAATTATAATAAAAAAAATACTGAATTTGATTTTTTAAATTTCATTCAAAATATAGAAAAAAAATATGGAGAAACAAGTTATGAATTATCAAAAGAAGATTTTACTATTTTTGTAGAAAACGATGAATATAAATGCACATTTGAAATAAAAAATTTAGAAGGAAGATACAGTGAGGACAATTCTTTTAAATTAACCAACTTCTCGGCAGATGTTTTTATTAAAATAAAATAAAACATTGCAAACCAAAAGAGAACAATAATTAAACTATAACAAAAAACAAAATAAAACCTGAAAATATTATGTCTAACGAATTAATGCCATTTGACTTACCCGAAGTAAACGAATCTATAATAAAAGTAATTGGTGTTGGTGGCGGTGGAGGAAATGCCGTCAATAACATGTTTAAAGAAGGTATCAAAGATGTAGATTTTGTTATCTGCAACACTGATGCTCAGGCTCTTAAAAACAGTCCAATAACAACCAGAGTGCAACTTGGAGCAACTTTAACAAAAGGCTTGGGAGCAGGAAACAAACCCGAGCAAGGAAAAGAAGCGGCAATTGAAACCATAGAAGAATTAAGTAAAATTATGGACGATGGCACTCAAATGGTTTTTATTACTGCCGGAATGGGTGGTGGAACTGGAACAGGTGCAGCTCCTATTATCGCAGAAGCAGCAAAAGAACTTGGTTTACTAACTGTTGCTATTGTTACAATTCCTTTCAGGCATGAAGGGCAAAGACGAATAAAACAAGCAATTGAAGGTGTAGAAAACTTAAGCAAACATGTTGATTCTCTTCTTGTTATAAATAACGAAAAACTAAGAGAAGTCTATGGAGACCTTACTCTTTCTAACGCTTTTGGAAAGGCGGACGACATTTTAACAATTGCAGTAAAAGGAATTGCTGAAATTATTACCGTTCACGGATATATAAATGTAGATTTTGCTGATGTTAAAACAGTTATGAGCGATAGCGGAATAGCAATAATGGGAACAGGATATGCCGAAGGCGAAAATAGAGCTATAAATGCAGTTAAAGACGCACTTAATTCTCCACTATTAAATAACAATGAAATAAAAGGTGCTAAAAATTTATTGTTAAACATTATTTCTGGAACAGAAGAAATAACTATGGACGAAATTGGTGCTATAAACGATTATGTGCAAGATGCTTCAGGAAATACAGCAGACCTTATTTGGGGAAATACAACTAATGAAGATTTAGAAAATAGAATAAGTGTAACAGTTGTCGCAACAGGTTTCGACACAGATGTTATACATGATTTATATTCTAAAAAACAGAAAGTTAAAACAATTCACAACCTTGATAATGATAAAATTAAAGTAGAAAAAATACGAGACGAAAAAGAAGATAAACAAAAAATAGAAGAGGAAAAAATAAACAAACAAAAACAAAAAGAAGAGCAAGATAAAGAGAAGAAATATAAAGAAGAGCAAGAAAAAAAGTTAGAAATAAAAAAACAAGAAGAAAGGAAAGAGCAAGAAAAAAAAGATAAAGCAGAAGAACTTGAAAAACAAGATAAAAACGAATTTTTTGTTATAGACATAGACCAAGATAGCACGTCGGATAAAGACAAAAACAACGGCAAAGTTCTTTTTGAAGATGATGGTGAAGTAGATTTTATTGAAGTAGAAAAACTTAACGAAAGCAGAAAAAGAATTGCAATGGAATATAACGACAGCAAAAAACTTGAATCCCTCGAAAATGTGCCTGCTTACAAAAGAAAAAAAATGAAACTTGATTTAGAAAATACAGAAAAAAATAATGTTTCTAAATATAAATTAGAAGAATAAAGTATCTATAAAATAATCTTTTGTTGAATTGCTATATTTAAAAATATTAGCAATTCAACATTTTTTTGTAAAATATAACAAAATATTTAAATGACTAAATTTCAGAAATCTATAGCAATAGTAATAGTAATATTAATAATAGACCAAGTTGTGAAAATTTGGGTAAAAACTCACATGTTTTTGGGCGAAAGCAGTTTTTATGATTGGGGAATTGGACTAAAACAAGCTCAATTATATTTTATAGAAAACAAAGGAATGGCTTTTGGCTGGGTGCTCCCTTTCATGTCTCCCGAAACCAGCAAAGTTATGCTAAGTCTTTTTCGTTTAATTGCTATTGGATTCATTACTTGGTATATATATAAAATGTCTAAAAATAATGCACCAATAGGATATATTGTTAGCCTATCATTTATTCTTGCCGGAGCTGCTGGTAATATGATAGATAGTGCTTTTTATGGCGTAATATTCTCAGAATCAGGACGAACAAGCGTAGATATTGCTCAAATGTTTCCAAGTGGAGGAGGCTACGGCAAGTTTTTGCAAGGAGAAGTTGTTGATATGCTATATTTTCCTATGATTAATGGTCATTATCCAGAATGGTTTCCCGTAAAGGGAGGAAAGCCATTTATATTTTTCCGCCCCATATTTAATATTGCCGATTCATTTGTTACTGTGGGAGTTGCTTCTATTTTAATATTCGGTAAAAGATTTTTTAAAGAATTAGATAAAAATGAAGAATTAGCAAAAAATCAAAAAATTGAAGAAAAAACTAAATAATAAATTTTTATAATATGAAAAAAAATAAAATTTTAGCACTAACCGTAACATTATTGATTTTATTGCCATTCTATTCTGTTGCACAAAAAAACAAAGTTAAGAAGTATAAAAAAAATCTTATTTGTTTGAGCATAGACGGAGAAAAGGTTTCTAAAAAAGAAAAAAAAAGTGTAGGAACAGTTGTATATAGAAATACAAAAGAACAACTTTCTGATTATTACGACGAAGGAACTGGACTTTCCTTTCTTATCGTTCCAGTTATTTTGCCAAAAAAAGTTACTTTTGAAGATGAATCAGATTTTAGATACAGTTCTCAACCTTTTTATGAAGATAAAACAATTCCTGAAAATCAACTGGGATTTTATTTATTTTTAGAAGAAAAAGATGCTCATTATCTTATCTTTTCAACAGCAGAAATAATAAATTTGCAAAAGCCGCCAAAACAACTATATTTGAAGTTTAAATAAAAGAAAATCGGTATTAAATATTATTAAAATGGAAGTTATTAAAACTAAATTTGAAGGACTTTTTATTCTAAAACCAAGAATTTTTGAAGATAAAAGAGGATATTTTTTTGAAAGTTATAATAAAAATTTATTTGAAAATAATAATATTTTTTACAACTTTGTTCAAGATAATCAATCAAGCTCGTCTTATGGAGTGATACGAGGACTACATTATCAGATAGGTGATTACGCACAAACAAAATTAATTAGAGTTTTTCATGGAAAAATATTAGACGTAGTAGTAGATTTACGGCAAAATTCCAAAACATTCGGACAGCATTTTTCGGTAGAATTATCACACGAAAATAAAACTCAATTCCTTATACCTAAGGGATTTGCACATGGTTTTTCAGTTCTTAGCCAACATGCAGAAGTATTCTACAAATGCGATAATTTTTATAATACACAATCCGAAAGAGCTTTAAAATACAACGACCCAAAACTTCAAATAGACTGGAAAATACCAGAACAAAATCATATTATTTCTGATAAAGACTTGAAAAACCCAAATTTTGATGATTGCGTTAAATTTTAAAAACACCAAATGAAAACAGTTTTAATAACAGGTTCAAAAGGACAACTCGGTAGCGAAATTCACAAATTATCAAGTAATTATAAATATTTTAATTTTATATTTACAGATGTTTTAGAGCTTGATATTACAAACGAAAGTCAAGTTTTTGATTTTTATGAAAAAAATAAATTTGATTTTATTGTAAATTGTGCCGCATACACAGCTGTAGATAAAGCAGAAACCGACTTTGAATTTGCCAAAAAAATAAATATTATTGGAGTAAAAAATCTCGCCAAATTATCTTCCGAAAAAAAAATCCCAATTATCCATGTCTCTACCGATTATGTATTTGATGGACATGCTTTTATCCCTTATAAAGAAACAGACAAAACCAATCCAAACTCTGCTTACGGAAATACAAAATTACTTGGAGAGAAAGAACTTCAAAATATTGAAAATCATATTATTATAAGAACTTCGTGGTTATATTCCTCTTTTGGAAATAATTTTGTAAAAACAATGTTTAGGCTTGGAAACCAGCGAGAAAGTTTAAACGTAGTTTTTGACCAAGTAGGAACACCAACTTACGCCGAAGATTTAGCAAAAGTAATTTTACATATTATTCAATTATCTGCAAACGACATAAATAGCTTTAAATCTGGAATTTATCATTATTCAAATGAAGGAGTTTGTTCTTGGTATGATTTTGCCGTAGAAATTATGAAAGTTACTAAAACAGACTGCAAAATATTTCCCATAGAAACAAAAGACTATCCAACACCAGCTAAAAGACCTAATTACAGCCTGTTAAATAAATCAAAAATTAAAAATACCTTTCAAATATCTATACCACATTGGGCAGATAGCTTGAAAAAATGTATTTTAGAAATCTCAAAAAATGCTTGAAACAATATTAATTTGGATTTGGCATAATTTAGTTGAATTAATCGGCACAATAGCAGGACTTTCCTATATTTATTTTTCCATAAAACAAAAAATATGGATTTGGCCTATTGGAATATTAAGTTCAGCACTCTATATTTATGTGTTTTTTATTTCTAAGTTTTATGCAGACATGGGTTTGCAAGTCTATTATCTTTTTATAAGTTTTTATGGCTGGTATTTTTGGCTAAACGGAAATAAAACAAATGATAAGCGAGACGAGGTGCCAGTTACGTTTACTAAAAAAAAGATGGCTATTTATCTAACATTAATTACTTTTGTTATTTTTGTTGCTATAGCCTTAATATTAAAATACTTAACAGACTCACAAGTCTCAATTCTTGATTCACTTACAACAGCTGGAAGCATTGTAGCTACATGGATGCTTGCCAGAAAATATCTTGAACATTGGCTAATTTGGATAGTTGTAGATGTTATTTCAATAGGGTTGTATATCTATAAAGGCTTGTATATCACAGTAGTTTTGTTTGTTGCATATTTAATTATGGCGATTGTAGGATATTTTCAGTGGAAAAAAAGTATAGCAATTCAATAGAAAAAACAATAAATATTTGTAGTCAGTAATAAAAATATAATTTATCAATTAACAATACACAATAGTTCGTTAAATTTTTGTTTAAGGTTTTGATTTTTATAAAATAAAATTAAAAAATCATTTGAATTTGATTTTTTTATAAATAATTGATTTTTTGTTTTTTAATTAAAAAATAAAGATTAAAAATTTTTAATTTAACGAAGTGCTGAAATATTAACACCCAACAAAAATGGAATTTTATAATTTAGAAATAAAAAAAGCATCTGGTGAAATAATTAAAATGAATGATTTTAGAGGCAAGGTTGTGCTTATTGTAAATACTGCTACAAAATGCGGATTAGCTCCTCAATTTAAAGATTTAGAAGAGCTACATCAAAAGTTCAAAGGTGAAGGCTTGGTTGTTTTAGGTTTTCCTTCGGCACAATTTTTAAACCAAGAACCCGAAACAAACGAAACAGTAGAAAATGTTTGTCTTATTAATCATGGAGTTACATTTCAACTAACCCAAAAAATTAATGTAAACGGAAAAAATACACACCCAATTTTTATGTATCTTAAAAATAAACTTAAAGGAACTTTTGGAGGAAAAATCAAATGGAATTTCACAAAATTTTTAATAGATTCAAATGGCAAACCATACAAAAGGTATAGCCCTACCACAAAACCTCAAAATATTGAAAAAGACATTGTTGAATTATTGAAAATTAAAAAAATGAATTAATACATTTGCTTTTAGTTGTTTTTTAGAAAATTATCCAATAGTGAAAAAATTATTCTTTTCCAAGATAACACTAACAGCTCCAATTTTGCCACCCAAAGTAGGATTTAATTTAGAAACTTTAATTTTAGCCCAACTTATATTTTCAAAATTTTCAAAAAGTTTATCTAAAATACGATTGGCAACATTTTCAACCAAATTGCAAACAACAGACATTTCGGCTTTTACTATTTTATAAACTATTTGATAATCAAGAGCATCTTCTAATTTGTCAGATTTGCCGGCAGTGGTGCATTCAGTTTCTACGACCAAATCTACCAAAAATTTTGTGCCAACTATTTTTTCTTCGTCATAATGACCAATATAAGCATGAAATTCCATGTCTGTTAATTCTATTTTTCCCATAATAAAAAGAGTAAAGTTTTGTAAATTAGTTAAATATAAATGTTGTTAGTTTTTTATTTAAAAATAATATCTTCAAATTTTAAATAATTTTGAAAAATCAAAGATAAAATTATACTTTTGGAGTTCCAAAAAAAATATAACTTGAAGAGAAAATAAAGTAATACTCTTGTAATCTTATTTTTTTTAAATAAAAACAGGATTAACCTGAATTTGCAATATAAAAAATATAACAAAAATGAAAAATTTATTATTATCAGTATTTATTTTAGCAATTTTCACAAGTTGCTCAACATCACAAAACGTAAAAAACAACGAAATGGAAACCAAAGTATTAGTAAAAACAACCAAAGGAGATATTACAATTAAATTGTATAACGAAACCGAAGAACACAAAACAAATTTTATAAAACTCGTAGAAGAAAATTATTACGACGGACTATTATTCCACCGAGTTATAGAAGGATTTATGGCACAAGCCGGCGACCCTGATTCTAAAAATGCAACTGCAAACGCAAGACTTGGTAGCGGTGGACCCGGATATACTATTGCTGCCGAAATTTGTCCAAAATTTTATCACAAAAAAGGAGCATTATCAGCTGCAAGAACGGGAGACCAAATGAATCCTACAAGACGCTCTTCTGGCTCACAATTTTATATGGTAACAGGAAAAGTTATGTCAAGCCAAGAGTTAGACCAACTTGAAAAACAAATGAGCACAAAATTCACCGACCAACAACGTGCAGACTATACAACAATAGGTGGAACTCCATTTCTCGACGGTCAATACTCTGTATTTGGCGAAGTTGTAGAAGGAATGGACGTGCTTGAAGCTATAGAGAAGGTTGAAAAAGGTAGCAACGACAGACCAAAAGAAGACGTAAAAATAATAACTATGGAAATTGTAAAATAGTAAATTCGTTTATTGGTTTATTCGTAAATTGGTAAATTGGTTTATTTGTAAATTGGTTTATTAGTTTATTGGTTTGGTGATTTTTTGTAAAAAATCATTAAACCAATAAATCAATAAACTAATAAACTAATAAACCAATAAAACTAATAAACCAATAAAACCAATAAACCAATAATCTAAAACGATGATTGAAAATATAAAAAAATATATAAGTGAAGTAGAAAATTATACTTCCGACAAAATAGATGAAATAGAAGAGTTTAGAATAAAATACATGTCCAAAAAAGGAGGTATTGTAACTAACCTTTTCAAAGATTTTAGAAATATTCCTAACGAAGATAAAAAAGAATACGGACAAGTTTTGAACGAACTAAAAGCTGCCGTAGAAAACAAGGTAAATACTTTAAAATCAGCTTTAAAAACTGCTGACGACGGCAAAAAAGACCTTGACCTAACACTTCCCGGAGATTCTGCAAAAGTAGGAACACGACACCCAATTTCTATTGTTAGAAACGAAATTATAGAAATTTTTAATCGTCTTGGTTTCTCAATAGCAGAAGGACCTGAAATTGAGGACGATTGGCATAATTTTTCGGCACTAAATTTCCCAAAAGAACACCCTGCAAGAGATATGCAAGATACATTTTTTGTGGAAACAAATCCAGATATTTTGCTAAGAACTCACACCTCAAATGGGCAGGTGAGAAATATGGAAAAAAACGACCCGCCAATACGAATAATTGTTCCAGGACGTGTTTTCAGAAATGAAGCTATTTCTGCACGAGCACACTGCATTTTTCATCAAATAGAAGGGCTTTATATTGACGAAAATGTGTCGTTTGCCGACCTAAAACAAACACTTCTTTATTTTGCCAAAGAATTTTTTGGCGAAGAAACAAAAATTCGCCTTCGTCCTTCGTATTTTCCTTTCACAGAGCCATCTGCGGAAATGGATATTTCTTGCACGCTTTGCGGTGGCAAGGGCTGCAATGTTTGCAAATACACAGGTTGGTTAGAAATTCTCGGTTGCGGAATGGTGGACCCAAATGTTCTAACAAGCTCAAATATTGACAGCGAAAAATACACAGGTTTTGCATTCGGAATGGGACTGGAAAGAATAGCAATGCTGAAATTTGGCATCAAAGATTTAAGACTATTTTTTGAAAATGATGTTAGATTTTTGAGTCAGATACATTAAAAATAGTGCTAAATTTTTAGTTTTTTATTTTAAAATAATTAAGAAATAAAAACTAAATAACAAAAATTTAAAATTTAAAAATGAATAACTACATAGAAGAACTAAAATGGCGTGGAATGATTCACGACATGATGCCAGGAACCGAGGAGCAACTACAGAAAGAAATGACTACCGCTTACGTAGGAATTGACCCAACCGCTGATTCTCTGCATATTGGACACCTTGTTTCAATAATGATGCTCAAGCATTTTCAGATTGCAGGACACAAACCGCTTTTGATTTTGGGAGGTGCTACTGGAATGGTTGGAGACCCTTCGGGGAAATCTAAAGAGCGAAATTTGCTTGACGAACAAACTATTGCTCACAATCAAAAAGCTATAAAAAAACAACTTGAAGGAATTTTAGATTTTAACCAAGATGTTGAAAATAAAGCAGAACTTTTAAACAATTATGATTGGACAAAAGATTATAGTTTCCTTGATTTTATCAGAGAGATAGGTAAGCATCTTACAGTCAATTATATGATTGCCAAAGATTCTGTAAAAACAAGAATGTCGTCGGAGTCAAAAGCAGGACTTTCGTTTACCGAATTTTCTTACCAACTTTTGCAAGCATACGATTTTTTGCATCTTTACGAAACCTATAATTGTAAAATTCAAATGGGTGGTTCGGACCAATGGGGAAATATAACTTCTGGAACAGAGCTTGTTAGACGCAAAGCACAAGGAACAGCTTTTGCCGTTACTTGCCCACTTATTAAAAAAGCCGATGGAACAAAATTTGGAAAAACAGAACAAGGAAACATCTGGCTTGACCCAAATTTGACCTCACCATACCAATTTTATCAATTTTGGATAAACACATCTGACGAAGATGCAGAAAAATATATTAAAATTTTTACGCTTTTATCTAAAGAAGAAATTTTTGAAATAATTGAAAATCATAAAAAAGAGCCACATCTAAGATTATTGCAGCAACGATTATCCGAAGAAATTACAGTAATGATTCACGGGCGAAAAGAATATGAATCTGCTATTGATGCCTCAAAAATTTTGTTTGGAAAAGGAACAAAAGAAACTCTTGCAAAATTAGACGAAAAAACGTTTTTGAGCATTTTTGACGGAATACCAACTTTTGAAATAAATAGAGATGACTATTTAGACTCTAATCTTGTAGATTTATTGGCAGAAAAAACAAAAATTTTTGGCTCAAAAGGAGAATGCCGTAGATTGATGAAAGATAATGGATTAAGTATAAATCAGGAAAAAAATAATAAAGCCGATTATGTTTGCACTCAAGCAGATTTAATTAATAATAAATACTTTTTGGTAAGAAAGGGTAGAAAGAAATATTTTCTTATCATTGTAAAATAAATATTCAATATTAAAAACTAAATACTGATTAACAAATGGATACAAAAAAAACTTTTAATTTTGACGCAATAGAAATCTTTATTTTTTTATGGAAGAAAAAAATACCTATTGTAATAATTACTACACTCGGAATTATTACATCAATTATTGCAGCCTACACAATACCAGAGAAGTATAAATCTACTGCAACAATTTTTCCTGCACAGCTTGTCTCTTCAACCAAAACAGTTGTTCAGGAAACTAAATGGGACTTAACACAGTTTGCCGGAGAAACCGAAACCGAACAATTATTACAGGTATTAAAATCAAATTTTATAAAAGATAGACTTATAGAAAAGTATGATTTATATGAACATTATGAAATTGATAAAAATTCTCCATTTTCAAGAACTGCCGTTTATAATGAGTTGAGTGGTAATGTTTTTTCTCGGAAAAATAAATATCAAGCTATTGAAATAGAGGTGCTTGATAAAGATCCCGAAATTGCAGCAAAAATGGCAGAAGAAGTTATAGTTTTGTTGGATACTCTTATGAGAAGAATAAAATATCAGCGTTCTTACGATGCTTACGAAAGTTTATATAAACATTTTATTGTTCTGCAAGACAGCGTATTGATGTATGAAAAAATGTTATCTGATATAAGAATGGAAACAGGAGTTTCTGACTTTGGAATACAATTAGGCAATTATTCGGAGGCACTTGCCAAAGGAATTGCTTACAATAGAATTACTCCTGTTGCCGAAAAAAAACTTAGAGCTAAAATAGATACTTTATCCAAGTATGGAGCAAAATACGAAACCGTAAAAGATTATCTTGTCAATCACAAAGGGAGAGTTAGTGCTATAAGTAACAGATTATTCCAACTAAAAGAAAATCTTAATACAAACTTATCTAATAATTATATACTTGATACACCTATTGTGTCTGAAAAAAAATCGTATCCTGTTAGATGGATGATTGTTGTGCTATCTACTATTGCGGCTTTTGCCTTCTCTATTGTATTAGTTATTGGAATTGAATATTTTAAAAAAATGTCTGATGTAATAAAGAATCTAAAATAAAGACTAATTAGTCTTAGATTTTAAAATTAGAAAAGGACGAAATATTAATAGCTTACGATAATAATTGTAGGCTATAAATAGTTTTAGAAAACTCCAAACGAGTGAACAAAAAACAGGCTAATGTAAGCTATTTAAAATATAAATATATTACATTAATTTGAGAAATTTAGATATTTTGAACAAATGCTGAAAAAGTTAAAAAACGAAAATATTATTATATTAGTAATTGGGGGTTTGTATATTGTATTCAATGCTGTTTTTATTTCGGCAGAAATTCCTTACGCTGTGCTTATACCTTTTATGCTAATAGTTGCAGGATTTATTTTGCTGTCAATAGACAAAATATTCTTTATTATAGTTTTTTTTACACCTCTTTCTATTTCCTTAAAACAGCTCGGACGTGATTTGCCGGTAAACTTATTTTTGCCAACAGAACCCTTGCTTATAATTTTAATGATACTTGTTATTGTTAAAATAGTTATAGAACATAAATTTGATAAGAAGGTTATTTTTCACCCAATAACAATTACTATCTTCTTTTATCTTTTTTGGCTTATAATAACTTCTCTAACAAGCACAATGCCAATAGTTTCTGTAAAAGCATTAATCTCAAAACTATGGTTTATTGTGCCAATGTTTTTTCTTGCAACACAAGTATTTACTAATTATAAAAAAATAAAACCATTTATTTGGATATACGTAATTTCATTATTATTTGTTATTTTCTATACCACATTTAGGCATTTTACACTTGGGCTTCATGTTAAAAATGCAGCACATGCCGTTGTAAAACCATTTTACAACGACCATACAGCCTACGGAGCAATACTCGCACTATTTATTCCTGTGCTTATGGGATTTGCCTCCTTTTCAAATTACAAAAAAAATATTAAAATAATATTTTGGATACTTACAGGAATATTTATTACAGCAGTTTTATTATCCTATTCCAGAGCGGCTTGGCTTAGTTTAATTATGGCACTTGGATTTTATATTGCAACCAAGTTAGAAATAAAATTCAAATACATATTAATTATTGTAATAATATTAACCACAATTTTTATCCGATTTAATTTTGAAATATTTGATGCTTTAGAAAAAAACAATACAGACTCCTCGTCTAAACTTTCAGACCATATAACATCTATATCAAACATAAAAACAGACGCTTCCAATAAAGAAAGAATTTTAAGATGGAATTGTGCTATCAGAATGTTTAAAGAAAAACCAGTTTTTGGTTGGGGACCAGGAACATACATGTTCCAATACGCACCATTTCAATTTATGCAAGAACGAACAATCATTAGCACCAACTTTGGCGAAGGAGGCAATGCTCACAGCGAGTATCTCGGACCACTTGCCGAAACTGGTTTGGTAGGAATGCTATCTGTAATATTTATTATGATAGCTACAATTCTAACAGCCGCAAAAGTATATTTAAGAAGCAAAGATAAAGAAATTAGAATGCTGTCAATCAGCTTGATATTGGGACTAAGCACCTATTATCTACACGGATTCTTAAACAATTTTTTAGATACAGATAAACTATCAGTTCCTTTCTGGGGCTTTACTGCAATAATTGTAGCATTAGATATTTATCATAGAAAACAGGAAAAAAATAATTTGCCTACAAAATAAAAACTATGAAAAAAATTTTAATAACAGGAGGAGCAGGATTTATTGGCTCGCACCTTTGCGAAAAACTATTGAACCAAGGAAATGAAATAATTTGTTTAGACAACTTTTTTACAGGAAGCAAACAAAACATAATTCATTTGATGGATAATCCTTATTTTGAGCTTGTTAGACATGATGTTACTATGCCATATTATGCAGAAATAGACGAAATTTATAACCTCGCTTGCCCTGCGTCCCCAATTCATTACCAATACAACCCTATAAAAACAATTAAAACCTCCGTTCTTGGAGCAACCAACATGCTCGGACTTGCCAAAAGAATGAAAGCCAAAATATTACAAGCCTCCACAAGCGAAGTGTATGGAGACCCCGAACAGCACCCGCAAAAAGAAACCTACTGGGGACACGTAAACCCTATTGGAGTTCGCTCCTGCTACGACGAAGGTAAAAGGTGTGCCGAAACTCTTTTTATGGACTATCATATTCAAAATGAAGTAAAGATAAAAATTATAAGAATTTTTAATACCTACGGACCTCGTATGCACCCAAATGATGGACGAGTGGTTTCAAATTTTATTGTTCAAGCACTTCAAAATAACGATATTACTGTTTATGGAGATGGCTCTCAAACAAGGAGCTTTCAATATGTGGACGACTTAATAGAAGGAGCTACAAAAATGATGAATTTAGAACAAAAATTTATTGGTCCGGTAAATATTGGAAACCCAGACGAATTTACTATTTTAGAGTTAGCACAAAAAACAATAGATTTAATTGGTTCTAAATCAAAAATAATTTACCAACCTCTGCCGCAAGACGACCCTTTGCAACGAAAACCAGACATTACTCTTGCCAAAGAAAAATTAAATTGGGAGCCTAAAATAAAACTTGATGACGGTCTCAAAAAAACAATTCAATATTTTGATAATTTATTAAAAAAATAAAACAGATGAGAAAACTTAATTTTACATTAATAATTTTATTATTAACTATGTTAGTAACTTATGCACAAAAAGGAGAGGTCAGTAGTTCGCAACTTTCAGAAATAAGAAAATCTTTTGAGAAAGATGCAAATTCTGTGGCATTAATTAATGCAGTTAGCAACAATAAGTTGAATGACTTAGCCCTGAACCGAGAAGAAGTTGGTAAAATAGACCATAATTTTAAATACGAAGTAAACGTTTCTGGAATAACAAACCAAAAAAGTTCCGGACGCTGCTGGATGTTTACAAGCTACAACGTTTTCAGACCACAAGTTATGGCAAAGTATAATATAAGTAGCTTTGAATTTTCTACCAATTATTTGTTCTTTTGGGATATGTTTGAAAAATCAAATATGTTTTTAGAACGAATTATTGCCACCGCCAACCAAGATATTTATGATAGAGAAGTTCACAAACTTTTTGACAGCCCAGTTGGCGACGGAGGTGCATGGAATACATTTACTAACCTTACAAATAAATATGGAGCTGTGCCAAAATCTGCTATGCCAGAAACTTACAGCAGCGAACATACTTCCAATTTTACCAAAATTTTGAAAGAAAAATTAAGAAAAGATGGATTAGAACTAAGAGAAGCAATAGGAAAAAAAGCATCAAAAAAAGAAATTGAAGCAAAAAAAATAGAAATGCTAAAAGAAGTATATCGTATTTTAGTTTTAAACTTAGGAGAACCGCCAGTAGAATTTGAGTGGAGATATAAAGATAAAGACAATAAAATTTCTGAATACAAAAAATATACTCCAAAAAGTTTTTGGGAAGAATCAATAGGAGCAAACTTAGACGAATTTGTAATGTTTATAGACGACCCAAGTAGAGAATATTATAAATTATATGAGGTTGATAACGACCGTAATGTGATAGAAGGAGTAAATTGGCTTTATATTAATTTGCCAGCAGCAGAACTAAAAAAATATGCGTTGGAATCTATAAAAGACAATCGGGCAATGTATTTTTCTTGCGATGTTGGAAAACAATTAGAAAACAGCGAAGGAATTTTATCATTAGAAAATTATGATTACGAATCTCTATACGGAATAGACTTGAAAATGACCAAAAAACAACGAATGATGGCACATCAAAGTGGCTCGTCTCACGGAATGGCATTGGTAGCTGTGGACTTGGACAAAGATGGAAATTTTACTAAATGGAGAGTAGAAAATAGCTGGGGAGCAAGTAGTGGAAACAATGGATACCTCACAATAACAGACGATTGGTTTAATGAATACATGTATCGACTGGTTATTGAAAAAAAATACCTTGATGACAAAATTTTAGATATTCTTAAACAAAAACCAACAAAAGTGCCTTATTACAATCCTGCTTTTATTATGGATATGTAATAGAATAAAAAAATATTTCAAAAAATGATTAAAATTACTTAAAAAAAATTACCTTTGTAATGTATTTGATATATTAATTTAAAAATATATAACATGAAAAAAAATATTTCAATATTTGCAATTATAACTCTTTTTTCGGTATTGTTGCTTGGCTGTCCAACAGAAGGAGAGGATAAAAAAGAAACGAACAACGAGTCTCAATTTAACGAACAGGAGTTTTTTGAAAGCATAGACCAAACAAATATTACTGCAATAAACGAGGTCGTAGAAGGATTTAGCTCGCCAATAGAAATGGCTGCTTTAATGAAAGATTATAATATTCCTTTTTCCAAAGACTATATGGCAAGCACAAAAGTAATTGGAGACTATTCTACAAATATTAAAAAATCTATCGGGCTTGGAATTTTAAGTGCAGATTTAGGCTATCTTAATGTTTACGAAAAGAAAACTTCTATGATAGACTATCTTCTGTCAATAAATAGCTTAGCACAAGATTTAAGAGTAAGCCAGTTTTTTGATTTTCAAACATTAAAAAAATTAGTAACTACAAGCGATAATGTGGATTCGCTAATGTTTTTATCTGTAAATAGTTATCATCAAATTGATGCTTATTTTAGACAAACAAACAGAAGCCATTTAAGTGCTTTAAGCGTAACGGGAGTATGGTTAGAAAGCCTGTATTTAATTACACAAGTAGCTAATGACAACGAGTATAAAAACTTTAAAGACCAAATAGGTAGCCAAAAAGAACTTCTTGAAAAGCTGATAGTAATACTCAAAATTTATGAAGGACACCCTTATTTTGATAGCCTTTTGGTTGAATTTACAAACCTTCAAACTGCCTTCAGTGGAGTAACTATTGAAACAGTAAAAACAGAAGGAAAAATTGAAATAACAGGAGACATTGTGGTTATTTATCCAGACGAAGAAACTGTTGTAACTGTTTCTGATGAAGACTTACAAAAAATAATTAATGCTACCGAAAAAGCCCGAAATACAATAATTTCTCTTTAAAATATTAAAAGTCAGAAGTTTTTTTTATTAAACTCCTGACTTTTTTTTATATTTTTCGTCCCATCAAAGAATTTGCAAAATCAATTAATAGCTGTTTCTTTTCTTTTGCTAATTCCAAGTTATCTATGTTGTGTTTTGCTTTTGAAAAATATTCTAAAATTTTGTTTTCAGTTATTTTTTTAATATCCAGTTTGTTATAAATAGATTTTACCTCAATAATTTTATCTTCATTACTAATATCTCTGTTTTCCAATAAAGAAATTAATTTTGATTTCTCATCACTTTTAGCTAATTTTAAAGCACTAATAAGCAAGAACGTTTTTTTATTAGTAATAATATCATTTCCAACTTTTTTCCCAAAAATATCAGTATCGCCATAAGTATCCAAAAAATCATCTTGCAGTTGAAAAGCAAGACCAATATTTTGAGCATAATCATAAAGCAAATCTGCTTCTTTTTCTGACGCTCCACCAATTATCGCCCCAATTTTTAACGAACCTGCCAACAAAACAGACGTTTTTAATCGTATCATTTCAAGATATTCATCAATAGTAACATCTGTTCGATTTTCAAAATCCATGTCGTATTGTTGCCCCTCGCAAACCTCCAAAGCCGTTTTATTAAACAACTTTACAACAGGTCGCATTGTATCTTTTGGTAAATCTGTAAAAAGTTCAAAAGCAATTATTTGCATTGCATCGCCAGACAGAATTGCTACATTTGTATTCCATTTTTTATGAACAGTTGCCCTTTTTCTTCTTATTTCCGAATTGTCCATAACATCATCGTGCAAAAGAGTAAAATTATGGAAAATTTCAAGAGCCAAAGCAGGTTTTATTGCATCTTCAATATTTGAGTTAAAAAGCTCACAACCAAGCAAAACCAATTTAGGACGAAGCCTCTTGCCGCCAGAAGAAAGTGTATATTTTATAGGCTCATAAAGTTCTTTTGGGCTGTCTGGAAAGTTTAATTTTGAAATTTCATCAAAAATTATTTCATTATATTTATTAAAAAAATTCATAATTTGTAAATTTGATTTTTAGTTTTTATAACTTAATTAAAATTTTATAATTTTACCGAAGGATTTAATTCACAAAGTAAATTAAAAAAGTCTGAAAATATAATATTTATTGTAAAAATAATTTTAACTTTAAGTAAATTTTAGTATTTTTCGGTTTTTAAACTAAAAATAATTTAATATGAAAAAAATCTCTACACTTAGCATCTTAATAGTATTCATAACAACTTTTGCTTTTGGGCAAACAAACACAACCAAAGAGGGTTGGAAATTTGGTGGAGGGCTACCTGCAATAGCCTTTGACTCCGATACAGGTTTTAAATATGGTGCTTTGGCATACATCAATAATTATGGAGACGGAAGCTGGTATCCTAATTACTTGTCTCAGATTTATTTAGAAGCAACTTACACCACCAAAGGAAGCGGAATATTTAGAGTTACTTACGACGATAAAAAATTTCTTGGCTCAAATATCCGATTTATTGGAGACGTTGGATATTTTACAGAAAGAGGACTTGATTTTTATGGATATAATGGATATGAAGCCGATTACAACTCCAATTTTTCAGACCAACAAAGTGATGAATATAAATCAAGAATGTATTATCGTATTGAACGACAACAGCTTAGAGGACTTTTTGATTTTCAATTTCCTCTCTATGAAAATAAATTAAGAGCAATGGCTGGATATACCTTTTATGGAATAAATGTAGCCCCCGTTAATGTAGAAAAGCTAAATAAAGGCAAATCTGACGAAAATAAACTGCCTGCAATAGCAGATTCTACAAGCCTTTATCAATCTTATGTGGAAAATGGAATTATTAAAGCAGACGAAAAAGACGGTGGATATATTAACCACTTAAAAGCTGGACTTATTTGGGATACTCGTGATAATGAGGCACTTCCAACCTCGGGGATATGGACAGAAGCTCTATTAATTGGCTCAATTGATGCAAAAAATACCAATTACAAATATTTGATGGCTACTGTTACTCATCGTCAATATTTTTCACTCGTAAAAGACCGTTTGTCGGTAGCCTATAGACTTATTTATAGCGGAAAAATTGCAGGAGATATTCCATTTTATATGTTACCTTACTACATGAATACCAAAGAGATAAGAGATGGTTTTGGAGGCTCTAAAACAATAAGAGGAGTAATGAGAAACAGATTAGTTGGAGATGGTGTAGCAATCGGAAATATTGAAGGAAGATGGCGATTTTTTAATGCAAATATTGGTTCACACGAAATTTATATTGCTTTAAGTGCATTTGCAGATGCAGGAATGGTTACACAAAATTATAACTTTACAAAACCTGCAAATTTCTATCAAGCAGACGAGAGGCTTCATATCGGATATGGAGGAGGAATACGTTTTGCATACGACCAAAACATGATTGTTGCAGTAGATTACGGACTTGCAAAAGACAAACAAGACGGAACTTCTGGCTTATACATCGGACTTGGTTGGCTATTCTAATTATTAATAACTATAAAAATCTAAAAACGTTTCGTCTAAGGAGCGTTTTTAGTTTTATTCTAAGATGTTTTTTTTAATAAAATTGAAAATAATGAAAAAAAAAATAATATTAATATTAATTTTGTTGCCATTTATAAGTTTGGGACAGAAACAGTTAGAGCATGAAAAAAAAATGTTTACCGACGAAAATGGACGAATATACATAAATAAGGCTTTGCCAATTTATCTGAAAGTCTCTTCGTCGTCTGAGCAAAATTCAGAAAAGCATTTAATGGAGAGTAAATCACATCCAGAAAATTCAAATCCCATTTATTTTGCAAACGAGGGACTGAATTATTTTTACTCGCCTTGGGCAGTAGATACAATTACCAAACAAGTTGTTGAGCCAAAGCAATATGTTAAATTTCAGATATATGCAGACAGTAAGCCTCCAAAAACAAAAATAAAAAATAATACTACGGCTTATGCAAAAAGCGATACTTTGTTTTTTGGTAAAAATTTAAAAATTAATTTTAAAACAACCGATAACGTTTCTGGAGTTTCTAAAACATATTATTCTGTTGATGGTGAGGATTTTAAAGAATACTCAACAGATATAACTTTTGACCAAGAAAAAAGTTATATAATAAAATTTTATTCGGTAGATAATGTTGGTAATGCGGAAGAAATTCAAACAGTAGAATTTACAATAGATTCGTCCAAGCCTCTTACTAATTTGTATATTATTGGTGATCATGTAGATAATATTATTTCAGGAAAAGCCTCAATTTCGCTTAAGCCACAAGATGCTTTTAGTGGAGCTGCAAATACCTTCTATATTCTTGATAATAACGAAAAATCTATTTACAAGCAGCCAATTAGTGCTTCAAAAATTTCAGAAGGAAAGCATACACTCAAATATTTTACCGAAGATGAGGTTCAAAATAGAGAGGACGAAAAAACTTTCACTTTTTATGTGGACAAAAGTGCACCGCTAATTATTGACGAAATAATTGGCGATGTTTTTTTTGCCAACGGAAAAGAATACACCTCAGGTAGAACCCAGTTGCAACTTACCGCCATAGATAATAGGGCAGGAGTAAAGTCTGTTTATTACTCCGTTGGAGGTGAGGAGTTTAAACTTTATGAAAAACCATTTTATCTACCCCAAAAACAAGGAGAAATAAAAATTGATTATTACGCAATAGACAATGTTAATAATAAAACTAATGCAAACGGAGCAAATAGTATTAGAAATAAATTTTTTAGTTCTTATATAGATTTAACATCGCCAGACCTTGATTATCAGATTGTTGGAGAGAAAATAACTTTTGACAATACCTTATATATAAGCCCTTCTACAAAAATAAAATTTATAGCAAAAGATACAGAATCTGGAATTCAGAAAATAACTTATTCGTTAGACCAAGGTGGTGAAAATGAATATGATACAGAAATTACAGTAGCCGAAAACGGAGAGCATTCGCTTGCTTTTTTTGCCTACGATAACGTTAATAATTCCGAACAAAAAAACTTAGAATTTATAGTAGATGGAACTGCTCCTCAAATATTTACACAATTTAGCCTAAACTCAATAGCCAAAAAAACTATTGATGGAGTTGAATATGATGTCTATCCAAAGCATTTTATTCTTTATCTCTCTGCAATTGACGACATGGTTGGAGTTGCAAATATTTTTTATTCGATAAATGGAAATTTAGAAAAAGCATACACAAAGCCAATATCTAAATTGCCCGCAAACCAGCTATATAATTTAGAAATTAAAGCATTAGATTTTTTGGGTAACTTTAAAATATTTCAAACAAAATTTTATATCAAAGATTAACTTTTATTTGTTATTAATTAATTCATTTACAGTGCGTTCTATTTTACTTCCTCCCCAATTTGCTGCACCAACAGTATGCACAGCTACACCTCCATTTTTATCAATCAAAAAAGAATTAGGAATAGACTTATGTTCCAGTTTTGCAGGCACTTCGCTTTGAATAGAATAAACAGGAAAGGTGTAATCCTTCTTGCTCATAAAATCTTTCATCGTAGCCAAATCATCTGTTGAAGCAATAATAAAAACTACATCATTATTGTTCTTAAATTTGTCGTAAAATTTCTGTATCTCTGGCATTTCGCCAATGCAAGGTCCGCACCAAGTAGCCCAAAAATTTATGAAAATTACTTTATCTTTAAATTCCGACATATTTACAACATTTCCGTCAATATCAGCAAGTTGCCAGTCATATTCGGCAGCAGATAGGCTCACTTTTATCTCATCTTTTACTCGTGGCTGAATAATTTTTGATTTTACACGGTTTACATAAGTCAACACCCGAGTCCGAGAGGCAGGAATAAGCATTGCAACTATAAAAAGAATAAAAAGTCCGTCTGTTATTTTTGAAAACAGGCTTTTTTGTTTCCACTTCTCAATTTGTTTTTTCATTATTGTTATTAATTATAAATTTTTAAAATATCGGCAAATATACATATTTATTTTTGTTAAATGAAATTTCATTTAAAAAACCAATTAGAAAATGTTTTATAAATATTTCTTTGGAAACTGCTTAATAAAACACTAATTTTGCTGAAAATTCATTAGTTCTTTTTTTAAATAATAATGAAAAATATACTGTTTGTATAACTCATGCAACAATCTGTAAATAAAATTCTTACGGCAAAAGAAAAACGTTTTGCTCTTAGGCAAAAAATTGCTCAAAAAAATAAAATTTCGCTAAGTTTTACGCTAAACATTGCTGGCTTTCCAAAATCTAATAAAATTATCACAACTTTTTTTAATTTAATTCTTTCCGAACTCAAAATTTTTCTTTTAGCAAATAGAATTATTTTAGATAAAAAAAATGAAATAAATATTACAGACGATGCAGGAAATTTTTATTTAACTTCAATTAATAATCCAGATATTTCTGAAAAAAAAATAAAACAAATTTCTGAAAACTTTGAGACAATTCACCAATTAGGACGTTTGCTGGATATTGATATTGCAGATAATCAGGCTAATCCTGTTAGTTCGGGAAAAGAAAAAAAATGCTACTATTGTGGAAAATTTCCTGCCATAGTTTGTATGAGAAACCAAAATCATACCTACACGGAGCTTAGAAAATTTATTTTTGATAAAATAGAAAATTATTTGAACCTACAAAAAAAAGACTTAATTGCCAAAAAATTATCTTCAATAGCTTTAAAATCATTACTATACGAAGTGTCTCTTACACCAAAGCCCGGTCTTGTAGATTTTAATAACTCTGGCTCGCATTCCGACATGAATTATTTTACTTTTCTTGATTCCAGTTCTGCTCTTTCTCCTTTTTTCAGAGAATTAGTGTTGGCTGGCTGTAATTTTTCAGAATCCAGTTTTTCTAAAGCCTTGCCAATTATCAGAAATATAGGTTTGCAAATGGAAACCGAAATGTTTGAGGCTACAAATAAAATTAACACTCAAAAAGGTCTTATCTTTTTATTAGGAATTAATTTATTTGCCTCTGGTTATTATTTTTATAGAAATAAAATTTTAGATATAAATAAATATCGTGAAATTATAAAAAATATTTGTAAAAATATTACAATAACAGAGCTTGAAAAAGCAGAAAATAATAAAACTCATGGCGAAGTTTGTTTTCAAAAATATGGTAAATTAGCTGCTGGTGCAAGACTTGAAGCCGAAAATGGGTTTCCTTCTGTTTTTGATTATTCGTTAAAAGTGTTAGAACAAAATTTTTCTGATGAAAATTTATTAAACAAAGAAAAAATAAATATTGCCTTACAAAAAACACTGGTAAAATTGATGTCTATAAACAACGATACCAATATTTTATACCGTAAAAATTTTGAAATATTAACAGAATTACAAATTTTATCAAAAGACTGCTTTAATTCAAATGATTTTGAAAATAAATATTTGAAAATTATAAAATTTTGTAAAGAAAATAATATTTCGCCAGGAGGTTCGGCAGATTTATTGGCAATAACAATTTATGTCTATTTTATTAAAAATCAATTATTAATATAAAAAATAAAAAATAAAAAAATGAATTTTGAAGATACCGATTTTAGACAAGAAACATTGGATATTGAAAATCCTTATGATGTGAAGTTAGTCTCGGACTTTTTGGAAGGGCTTGGTTTTGATTATCAAGTAGATGACGTAGATTGTTCAATGATAGTTTACAACTTGAACGATGAAATTGTTGGCACAGGCTCGCACAAAGGCAAGGTTTTGAAATATGTTGCGGTAGCTCCAAAATTTAGGGATAGCACGGCATTTGCAATTATTGTTACACACTTGTCCGACAAATTATTAGAACAATTTAGGCGAGTTTTTGTTTTTACAAAACCAAGCACTGCTGTTCTTTTTGAGTCTATTGGCTTTTCTCTAATTGCTACTGCCGAGCCTCTTTTTTCAGTTTTAGAGTTTGGTTATAAGTCAATTAAAGATTATCAAGAGTATCTTAAAAATAATAAAATTGCTAAAAAAACTGATAAAATTGCTTCAATAGTTGTAAATTGTAATCCATTCACCAACGGGCATTTGTTTTTGATTGAGAAGGCTGCTGCTGAAAATGATATTTTGTATTTATTTGTTGTAGAGACAGATAAGTCCGCATTTCCTTTTCAAGTTCGTTGGGATATGATAAAGAAAGGAGTTTCTCATTTATCAAATGTTCGTATGTTAAAAGGTGGGCAATATATTGTTTCGGGAGCAATTTTTCCTAACTATTTTCTTAAAAATGAGAGCTTTAATCAAATTTCTCAAAAACAAGCAGATTTGGATATTTCTATTTTTGCAAAATATTTTGTGCCAATATTGAACATTAAAAAAAGATATATTGGAACAGAAAATTATTGCAAAACAACTTCTGCGTATAACGATGCTATGCACCGAATTTTGCCAAATTCTGGCGTGGAAGTTATTGAAATTAAACGTATTGCGATAGGTGTGGACGAGGAAAGTAATCCTAATTTTATTAGTGCCTCAAAAATTAGAAATGCTATAAAAAATGATGATTTAGTTAATATTTTAGACTTTTTGCCTGAAGTTACAAAAGATTTTTTATTATCGGAGGAGTCTTTGGAAATAAGGCAAAAAATAATTCAAAGCTCTGGACGACATTAAAAAATGTTTTTTATTTATTTTTGGGTAATGAAAAGAAAATATTAATTTTGTTGATATAAGTTTAATTTATATTTAATATGAAAAATAAAAAAACAATAATAGCTGCATTAAAATCGGAAGATAACGATAAGATAATAAGTGCTTTAAAGGCTGTTGCAGAAAAGGGGGATTTTACATATTTTCCTTTTTTGATGGATATTTATAAAAATAATACATCAGAAGAAATTCATTCATCTATTTTTGAAATTTTATCCGATTTGAACGGAAATGAAAATGCCCAACATCTTGTAAATTATATCCAAAAGAAAAATTATGGGGCAATAAGAAAAGAATTATTAACAGTTTGCTGGAACTCTCGTTTAGATTTTTCGCCACATTTGAGTTTTTTTGTAGATTTGTTTATCTCTGAGGATTTTGAAAATTCTTTTGATGCCTTTACTGTTGTAGAAAACATTGATAATCTGACAGATGAAGAAGATGTTAGAGCAGAAATATTAAATGCAGAAATTTTTAAATTAAAAGATAATTTAAGGGAGATTGCAGAAGATAAAAAAGCTCTTCTTGTTGAATTAGTTAAAGTTTTAGAAGATAAAAAATAAACTATATAAAAAAATATTATTTTAATACTTTATGAAAATGAAAAAAAATCTAATTATTGCAATTTTGTTGCTATCAAGTATTGTAACATTTGCTCAGAAGATTAATTTTAACGAATATTTTTTGTCCAAAACTTTACGTTTTGATTATATTCATGCAGGAAATAATTCGTCGGAATTTATTTATTTAGAGCAGTTTAAGGAGGAGCCATATTGGGGAGGTTCGCAAACAAACACAATAGACCCTTTTAATTATGGCGAATTTAGATTAATGGTTTACGACTTGGCAACTAATAAATTAATTTATTCGCAGAGCTATGCCACTTTGTTTCAGGAATGGCAAGCAACAGAGGAAGCTCAAAAAATTAATCGCAGTTTTTACGAAAGTGTAAATATTCCTTATCCTAAAAATCCAGTAAAAATTGTTATTGAAAAAAGAGATATGAAGAATAATTTTAAGAGTTTGTTTGAAATTGATTTTGACGAAAACAATTTTTTTGTGAAAAAAGAAAAGGTTTATGATTTTAAAACATCACGAATTTTAGACAACGGAGACCCAAGCAAAAATGTTGATATTGTGATAATTCCAGAAGGCTATACCGAAACAGAAATGGATAAATTTAAGGCTGATGCACAGCGTTTTAGTGATGCAATATTTAAGTATTCTCCTTTTGATAAGTATAAAAATAAATTCAATATTCATATTATTGAAGCATATTCTAAAGAGTCGGGAACAGACATTCCCGGAAAAAATATTTGGAAAAATACGATTGTAAATTCAACTTTTTATACATTTGGTATAGAACGTTATATCACAACTCCTGATGTGAAGGCAGTTAGAGACGTTGCTTCACTTGTGCCTTACGACCAAATTTATATTTTGGTAAACTCATCTAAATATGGTGGCGGAGGAATTTACAACTTTTATAATCTTTGTGTTGCTGATAATTTTTCATCAGAATTAATTTTTGTCCACGAGTTTGGACATGGTTTTGGCGGTCTTGCCGATGAATATTGGACTTCTGATGTTGCTGTTCAAGATTACTACGATTTGTCGGTTGAGCCTGCCGACCCAAATATTACTACTCTTGTAGATTTTGAAAGCAAATGGAAACACATGGTAGATAAGAATACTCCTATTCCAACCCCCAGTAATTCAGGCAAATATAGAGATAAAGTTGGAGCTTTTGAAGGCGGAGGTTATGTTGAAAAAGGAATTTATCGTCCTTCATATAATTGTTATATGAAAGCATTAGACGCAGATAATTTCTGCCCTGTTTGCCAAGACGCATTAGAAAAGATGATAAAATTTTATACCGAATAAACTGTTTTTTTCCATTCCACAGTCTTAATTTTGTTTTAATTTAAAGACTGTGGATTGAATATTGAAGATTCTTAAAGTGAATCTCTAATATCCATAAGCATTTCTCTTATATTTTTTAGCGATTGGACTACCTCAAAATTATTTAAAGTGTCTTCTCTATTTTCTTTTAATTTCATTTTAGCTCCTTTTAGGGTCATACCTCTCTCTTTTACAAGATGATATATAAGATGAAAGTTATCTACATCTTTTTCGGTGAAAAGCCTATTACCTTTTTTATTTTTCTTTGGCTTAATAACTGAAAATTCTTTTTCCCAATACCTTATTAATGAGGTGTTTACGTTGAATTTTTTTGATACTTCTCCAATAGTAAAGTATAATTTTTTAGCTTCTTTTTCCATTATTTTTATATTTATTTGTTTTATTTTAAAAATCTTTTTTCTGAAAAATAAAAAATTTAAAATAATTTTCTTCTTTTTATTAGAAAAGGGATTAATACATTTTTAAAATCCTGATTTATATCTGCTTCTACAAGTTCTATATTGTATTGTCCGCATTTTAATTTCATTCGTTCAAAAAATGACTGAATAGAATTTTTGTAATTGTCTCTAACGTTATTCGGATTTAATTTTAATTCTTCTCCTGTTTCCATGTCCACAAAACGATATGGGCGGTTGTCAAAATTGAAATCTTGTTCAAGTTTTTGGTCTCTAACATGAAACAGTATTACTTCATGTTTATTGTGTTTTAAATGTTGAAGTGCATCAAAAACTTCCTCTTCGTTGTCGTGTTCCATCATGTCGCTAAAAATAATAACCAAAGACCTTTTGTGAATATTATCAGCAATTTGATGCAGTGTTTTTGCTACAATGGTTTTCTTTTTTAGAGCTTGTTTGTTGTGTAATAAATTTTCTAATTGCCCAAACAAAAAATGTGTGTGTGTGTTTGTTAATTTAGATTTTGACTGAAATTCAATATTGTCTGAAAAAAAAGTTAGACCAACTGCATCTCTCTGTTTTTTAAGTAGATGTATTAATGCCGCAGAACTATAAATTGAAAATGTTAGTTTATTGTCAATCTTTTTTTTGTAAGGAAAAAGCATCGACGACGAAGTGTCAATAAGAATATGACATCTTAAATTTGTTTCCTCTTCGTATCTTTTTACAAATAATTTGTCTGTTTTTCCGTATAATTTCCAGTCAATATTTTTTGTAGATTCTCCTGCATTGTATAGCCTATGCTCTGCAAATTCTACCGAAAATCCATGAAATGGACTTTTGTGCAAGCCAGTAATAAAGCCTTCCACAACTCTGCGGGCAACAAGTTCTATATTTGCTAACTCTCTAAGTTCTCGTATGTTCTGTATATTTTTCAAATAATTTGTTTGAAAGGTTTATAATGTCATCTTTTCTTGCTAAATTGTTTATCCAGTCTTTTGGTATATTATTTGTTCCGTATAAAATTCCTGCCAAACCTCCTGCTATTGCGGCAGTTGTGTCGGTGTCGTTGCCAAGATTTACGGCTTCCAAAACTGTTTCGGAATAAGTTTTGTTTCGCAAAAGACACCATAAACTTGCTTCAATACTTTCTATTACGTAGCCACCTGAATTTATTTGAATTCTTTTTAAATCTGTAATATTTTCAAAAATAACTCTACGAAAATGTTTTTTTTCGCTTTCAAATTTTTCGTTTTTTTCAAAAAAAGATTTTAAATCTGTTTGCATTTTTTTGTAAGCATCTTCTTTTGAGTTTCCATCAATAATATGCTCTGCTACACGCAAATAGCTTAAGCAGGCAAGTGCAGAACGCACATGTGCATGAGTAAGTGCAGCTACTTTCCAAGTTATTTCAAATTGCTCTTCAATTGGTTTTCCTTTGATATGAAAAATTAAAGGTAGTATCCTCATTAATCCTCCATTACCGTTTGCATATTGGTCTGCAAAATCTCTCAAAGTTTCTAATTCTTCATATTTTTTGTTCGAAATAATATCTTTTAGCAAACTGATTGAAACATTTGTAATTTTCCCAATATCAAATACTTCATTGCGAGCCGTCCATAATGCCTTGTCTCGCCAGTGAACAAATTTTTGTGCAATATCAGATAAGTCTAATCCGCTAACTAAACTATCTGCAAGGCAAAGTGTTAGAGATGTGTCATCTGACCAAGTTCCTATTGGCATATTGTAAGTTCCGTATTCAGTCATGTCCGTTATTGGATTTTCTTCCAAACGTTCTCTGCTTATAAATTCTGCTGGAACGCCAACTGCGTCGGCAACGGCTACTCCTATGAGTGCATCTTTTACAATATTGCTCATCGTTTTTATTTTTAGGATTGATATTGTATTAATTTATTGTTGAGCTTTTTTATAAAAAATACTCAACAATAAATTTTCTTGAATTTTAATATATTTACATGTGTTTTTCTAACATTTGCACGTATTTCTTTTTTGGTCCTGCTCCTACAATTTTATCAATTTGTTTTCCGTCTTTAATAAATAATACGGTTGGAATATTCATTACCATAAATTTTTGAGCAATTCCGGGATTGCTATCAATATCTACTTTGCCTATAACTGCCTTTCCTTCAAATTCTTCTGCCATTTCTGCAATGTGTGGTCCTATCATTCGGCAAGGTCCACACCATTCTGCCCACAGGTCTAATACCACTACTTGGTCTGTTCCAAGAACGATTTCGTCAAAGTTTGCTTCGGTGATTTCTAATAATGCCATAATTTTTTATTTTTTAATGTTTTTTGTTTTTATTGATATAGAATTAATTGTTTGTTAATTAAACTATTAATAATTAATATAGTTTCAATTTACAAATATATAATTATTTTTGTTTTTTGTATTGTTATTTATATTATTTCTTGTATGTGTTTTATTTTTAACTGTTTATAAGTGTATTTTTAGAAAGTTATTAATTATTTAAACAAGTTTTAGTTAAATAGTCATTCTTACAAAAGTAAAATCATTTATTAATAAAAACAAATGAAAATCATTTTATTTATTAAAATTATTTTTATTGCACTTTTTTTTATAATATTGCTAAGTTATTTTTTGCAAAAAATCATGAAAAATATTAAAAGACGCACAAAACGTAGTTATTTTGGATATATTTTCACTTTTATATCCATTTTGGTTGTATTTTTGATAATTCCTCAAATATTATTTGTTAAGTCTGCCAAGTTAATGAACCGTGAGAGAGGTGTAACAGATAATGTGCCACCGTCTGCAAATTTTTATATTGCTAAAAATTATTTAGATTTGCTCGCTTTTTTTCCAGGATTTACTAACAAATCAAAGGAACTTGTTGATGATGTTTCTTTATTTTATTTAGAAAAGTTTAATAATAAAATAGCTATAAAAAAAGATAGTATTACAGGTGCTTTGGTTGATAAGTTAAGATTGGAAAGAGATTCTGCTATTAACTATTCAGAAGTCTTGGATAAGAAAATATTAATAAATTATTATGATAGTATAGAGGAGCAAATTTTTGATACTCTTTGGATTAATGATTTTAACAATAAAAATGACTTTTGTGAACAATGGTCGTTGTTTTTTTACAAAACGGGACTAAATATGGACAAATATTCAACTATTTGTGAATAAAACTTATGAAATTTTGTAATGAAAAAAATAGTAATTATTTTTAGTCTTATAACCTTCTTTGTGTTAGATGCTTATACACAATGGACTGTGAAAACTGTTCCTGACCCCAAAAATGAAGGTATGGGTTATGTTTCTAATCCAGATAATATTTTAAGTAGTGAATATGTAAGCAATTTAGACTCCATAATTGCCAGACTTGACCAGTCTTCTTCGGTGCAGATTGCTGTTGTGGTGCTAAATTCTATTGGAAGCGAAGTTCCTAAAACTTTTGCTAATGAGTTATTTAATTATTGGGGAGTTGGAGATGCTCAAAAAGATAATGGTTTGCTAATACTTTTTGTGTTAGACCAGAGAAGAATAGAATTTGAAACAGGTTATGGTATTGAACATATTTTAACCGATGCTACTTGTTATAATATTCAGCAAGATGAAATGGTGCCGTTTTTTAAACAAGAAGGATACGATGTTGGAATTTATGCAGGAGTTGTTAAAATTTCTGAAATTTTTGGAATAGCTGTAAATAATCAAGTTGTTGATAATTATCCTAATAATAACTATAAGAATGATTATCAAAAAGATATGACTTTTGGTGAGGCATTTTTTTTTTTTTTTTTTTTTTCCA
>Ga0193956_1000182_pt1 | contig 30064 bp, 14 predicted proteins | sample BB_7_MG_FD_140358 | JGI IMG/M metagenome (GOLD analysis project Ga0193956, IMG submission 140358) | Microbial mat bacterial communities from the Broadkill River, Lewes, Delaware, United States - BB_7_MG | ecosystem: Environmental > Aquatic > Freshwater > River > Microbial mats | place: USA...
ATCTTGCCCATTGTCCAATACATGGTCCGCAGGCGTTTGCAAGAACTTTTGCATTTATTTGTTCAAAAACTGATAGAATGCCATCTCTTTCGGCGGTATATCTAACGAGTTCGGAGCCTGGGGTTACAGTAAAATCTGCTTTTACTTTTAGTTTTTTGTCAATAGCTTGTTGTGCAATAGATGCTGCACGAGTAAGGTCTTCGTAAGAAGAGTTTGTGCATGAGCCAATTAGACCAACTTCCATGTTTGTAGGAAAATCGTTGTCTTTTGCTGCTTGTTTCATTTTAGAAATATCCCAAGCACGGTCTGGAGTAAAAGGTCCGTTTAGTTTTGGTTCAAGTTCCGAAAGGTTTATTTCAATAATTTCGTCGTAGTATTCTTTTGGATTTGCAAGAACTTCTGGGTCTGCTGTAAGATATTTTATAACTTTATCTGCCTCGTTTGCAATGTCTTCTCTTTCTGTTTCTACAAGGTATTTGCGAGTGTTGGCATCGTATGCAAAAACTGAGGTTGTTGCACCAATTTCTGCTCCCATGTTACAAATAGTTGCTTTTCCTGTTGCTGATAGTGAGTTAGCTCCTTCGCCAAAATATTCTACTATTGCACCAGTTCCACCTTTTACGGTAAGTATTCTTGCAACTTCAAGGATAACGTCTTTTGATGCTACCCAGCCGCTAAGTTTTCCGGTTAGTTTGATACCGATTAGTTTTGGAAATTTTAGTTCCCAAGGCATACCTGCCATAACATCAACTGCATCAGCACCTCCAACTCCTATTGCAAGCATTCCAAGGCCTCCTGCGTTTGGTGTGTGTGAGTCTGTTCCTATCATCATTCCTCCTGGAAATGCGTAGTTTTCTAAAACAATTTGGTGGATAATTCCTGCTCCTGGTTTCCAGAATCCTATTCCGTATTTGTTGGAAACAGATTGAAGGAAGTCGTAAACTTCTTTGTTTGTTACGTTTGCAGTTTCAAGGTCTGTTTTTGCACCTATTTTTGCTTGTATAAGGTGATCGCAATGGACTGTTGAAGGCACGGCAACTTGTTTTTTGCCAGCAAGCATAAATTGGAGTAGAGCCATTTGTGCTGTTGCGTCTTGCATTGCGACTCTGTCTGGGTTAAAGTTTACGTAGTCTTTTGTTCTTTGGTAAGCTGTTTGTGGCAAATTGTCGGCAAGGTGTGCATACAGGATTTTTTCTGTTGCTGTCATTGGTTTGCCTGTCAATTTTTTAGCATTTTCTACTTTTTCAGGTAGTTCTGAATAAAATTTTTTGATTAGGTTAAAATCGTAAGCCATAGTTTTGTTTATTTAGTTATTGGTTAAATTGTTTTTTTGACGTGGTTTAGTGTTTTTTTTGGCTTTTTGAATAGATATTATTTTTTTTAGTTTTTAGGGGTTATTTTTAATTTGTTTTTACTTGATAATAAGATTGTTGAAAAAACAAAAAACATTGTTTATATTTTTTTATCTACTTTGTTTTTTTGATATAAATGTTAGTTTAATGTTTTCATATATTATTGTATTTTAAGGATTTGAAGAGGTTTTGCTTTTTTTGTTTGTAATTATTAATTAGTTATTAAAATTTGAAGTTGTTTAAAATACAAATTTATATTTTTTTTTTCATTTTGCAATTTTTATTTTATTTTTTTTGGGAGGTTAAAATTGTAGTTAATAAATTATTCTATTATTAAATATTTTTTTATTACTTGGTTTAAGGCTTTTTCGGTTATTGGTTTTGAAATGAAATCGTTGCAACCAAAAGAGAATGCTTTTTCTTTTTCTAATGCTGTTGTGTATGCTGTTTGTGCTATTATTGGTAAGTTTGGACGAAATTCTTTTATTTTTTTTGTGGCATCGTGTCCGTTCATTATTGGCATTTTTATGTCCATCAGAATAATGTCTATTTGTTTTGTTTCTTTGCAAATGTTTATTGCTTCTTGTCCATTTTTTGCGTGTAGAGTTATTGAGCTTGGTGCTATATTTTCAAGTAATGTGGAGATGTATAGAAAGTTTACTTCTTCGTCTTCAGCTATAAGAATTGTGTGTTGTTTGTTTTTATTTGAATTATTTTTTTGAGGATAAATTGGTTTGTAAGGTATTGTAACAAAGAATATTGAGCCTTTGTTTTTTTCTGATTTTAATGTAATTGTTCCTCCGAGTAGTTCTGTGTTTTCTTTTGCTATTGATAGCCCTAATCCTAACCCTCCAACACTTCTGGATATTTCTTTTTCTTCTTGTGAGAATCTGTCAAATATTGTTTTTTGGTGTTCTTTTTTGATGCCAACTCCTGTGTCTTTTACATAAATTTCTAATTCATTTTTTTTTAGAGTATATCCAATTTCAATAAATCCGTCGTTGGTAAATTTTAGAGAGTTTTCTAACAGGTTGCTTAAAATTGTATTTAGTTTTGCTCTGTCTGTTAGTATTGTGCTGTTTTTATCTGACAGTCCTTTTTTTAAGTATAGAGGGGTTTTGTTTTCTTTTGCTTTTATATCAAAAATAGAGAATAGTTCTAATAATAAGTCATTTAAACATAATTGTTTTTCTTTAATTATAACTTGTTTTGTGCCAAGTCTTGATATTTCTAATATATTGTCAATAATTCTCATCAGCTGGTTTCCGCTGTTTTGAATTATGTTTATGTATTGTCTTTTTTTTGTTTCGGTTAGGTTTGGTTTACTTAAAATGTCTGAGAATCCGAGTATTCCGTTCATAGGAGTTCGGATTTCGTGAGACATATTGTGGATAAATTCTGTTTTTAGAAGGTTGCTTTCTTCTGCTTTTTTTAGTGCCTCAGACAGTTTGTTTTGTGTTTCTTGAAGTTCAGTAATGTCTCTTCCAATAACGGCGAGAGCTTTTCTTTGTCCGTTAGGGTGAAAAATTGGAATTTTAAATACATCATATATTTTTGCTTCTCCTTTTATTGTTGGTATAATTTCTATGCCATGAGATATTTTTTTGTTTGCCCATGTTTTTTCATCTGAAATCATGCAGGTTTTAAAGGCGTCTTTGTAAATTGGGGCGGTGTCGTCTGCTAATTCAAGGTCTGTTTTGCCATAATAATCAACATTTGTTAAGCTAAATAGTTCTAAATCGGCATCGTTGGCTAATAGCCATCGTCCTTTTCCGTCTTTATAGCAAATAATATCTGGGATTGAATTTATGAACGTTTTTAATCTATTTTTACTCTCTTCTGCATCTCTAACAGCTTTAATAAGTCCTTCGTTAGTAGTTTTATATTCCTCGTTTAGTGTTGCATACTCTTCATTTTGTCTTTGAAGTTTTTTTTCAAATTTTTTACGTTCGCTTATTTCTCTTGTAACGGAAAGTATATGTTTTTGGCCATTTAAAGAAATGATTTTTGCAGACATAAGAGCAGGAATTAATTTCCCATTTTTAGTTTTAAAAACAGATTCAAGATTTTCTACAATACCATTTTTCTTTAATTCTAAAATTAATTTTTCTCTATCTTCGGGAAAAGCCCAAATGTTAATATCTGTGGAAAGATTACCAAAAACTTCCTCTTTAGTATAGCCTGTTAGTCTTGTAAAGCCTTCATTTACATCTACATATTCGCCACTTAATTTATTAATATTTACAGAATCTGGACTTGTGTAGAATGCTGCCTTATATTTAATTTCGCTTTCTTCGGCTCTTTGTTTTGCTTTAGAAAGTTCCATTTCTACAAGTTTATGTTTTGTAATATCTTGTGCTGCTCCCCAAAGCCCTGTAATTTTATTGTTTTGGTCAAACACAGCTTCTCCTCGCACCCACATCCAGCCGTTGCTACCGTCCTCTCTAACTGTATTTAGTGTTAGTTCGTAGGGGATTCCTGTTCTTCTTGTTTTATCAAGAGATTTTGATAAAATATCCCAACTTTCGGGAGTAAACAATTTCATGTGTTCTGTGTAGGGCGGAGGCGGGAGTGTAGAGTCAAAACCATACATTTTATATAGTTCTTCTGTCCAAGTAACTTCGTTTGTTTCAACATCTAAATACCAACTTCCTGTGTGCGTAATTTCTTGAACTTTATTTAGTTCTTTTTCGCTTTTTAGCAACTTATTCTGTGCATTGTTTTTTTCGGTAATATCTATAAAATTAATAATTACTTTTGTAATTTTTTCATTTTCGTCAAGTTCAGGAGTGGCGACAACACTTACCCAAGTTGTCTCTTTTCTATTTGGTTTTGAAATTCCAAGAGTATAATCATATAAAGGTTTTTTGGTGTTAATAACTTTATATACAGGATAATCCTCAATCTGCATTATGCTTTTGTCTGGGTTCAAAAAGTTCCATTTAAGAGACGTAATTTTTTTGCCTTCTATTTGCTCTTTGGTGTATCCAAGTATTTCGTGAGCCTTAGAATTGCTAAGAAGAATGCTCGTGTCGGCTGCATGAACTACTACGCCAACAGGTAAATTTTCTAAGGTAGATTTAAAGTCGCATTCTTTTTCTTTTAAATCTTGTAGTGCTGCCTCAAGCTCTTCGTAAGTTCTTTCTTTTTCCATTTTTTTTATTAATAAAAGGGGGAGTGGGGAATTACTATTTTAAGCTAAAAAATTGATAATTAAGTTGTTTTTTTTTGCTATTTTTTAAACAAGCTGTATTATTTTCACAAATTTAATAAAGTTTTAGCATTTTCATAAAAAAAGCACAAAATTTGTTATTTTTTTTCATTACCTATTATTTATTTTAATAATTTTTCATAAAATTGTATAAACGAGAATAGCAAATCAATGATTAATTATTTTGAGTTGCAAATATTTTTACATAATTTTGTATCAAAATATTAAAACAATTAAACACATTATTAATATGGCTAAAATAATTTCAAACCATGAACAGCAAGCCAACCTACGAAGAGTTAGAAAATCTAATTTTAGAACTAAAAAAACAACACAAACAAGAACTATCAAAAGTTGAAGAAAAATATAAAAATGAAATAACAAATTATAAAGAAGAATTACTTAAAAATAAGCAAATTACAAATATTTCTGAAAAAGCTGCCAAAATGGGTAGTTGGTATTTTGATGTAAAAAACAATGCTTTTATTGCATCTGATAATATGTGCAGAATACACGGAATAGACCCAATAGAATTTGATAATTCTTTGGAAATGTTACGCAAATATTTGCATACGGAGGACATAAAAAAAGTTGTTGAAAAAACTGAAAAAGTTTTAACCGAACAAAATCCTTTGGACTTTGAATATAGAATTATCCTGCCAGATGGAAGTTTGAGGCATATTAGTGGAACAAATAAATTAATTTATGATAAAAATAATAAATTAATTGCCGTTATTGGAATGAATTTAGATATTACCGAACAGAAAGATAACGAAACTCTGTTAAACAAAAGCGAAAAACATTTTCAAATATTATTTGATAATATTACTGACACTGTTTTTTATCAAAATGCAAAAAATGGCAAAATAATCTCGGTAAACGAAACTGCCAAACAAATTTATGGCTACACCGAAGAAGAATTTAGAAACTTAGAACTCCAAAATTTTGATGCTTTACGCAATGGCATTCAAATAAAAAGAGGACTTGAAATTTTGAAGACCCAAAAAGTTTTAGATTTTGAAGCCGAACTTATTACCAAAAATGGACAAAAAATACCAGTTGAAATAAGGTCTAAAATGATAGATGACAACACTTATCTATCTGTTGCAAGGGATATTAGCATTCAAAAACAAGCCCAGCAAAAAATAAATTCGGAGCGTAACCAATTTCTTTCGTTGCTCAATACCATTCCCGAACCAATCTATGTTTCGGACGCAATAACAAATGAAATACTTTTTGCAAACGATGCTAAAAAAAACATTTATGGCAATAATATTGTTGGCAAAATTTGTTATAAGGCTTTTTATGGACTGGATTCTCCATGCGAATTTTGCCCCAAACTTGAAAGATTAAAGTCTGAAAAAAAAGCAATTCGTTGGATTAAGGACGAAAAGGAAAATCAAAAAACATTTTTAAATATAGAAAAAATAATTAAGTGGCAAGATAATCAAAATGCACGTTTTCAAATAGCATTTGACATTAGCGAGCTAAAAAAAGCAGAAGATAAAATAAGAAAATTATCTGTTGCAGTAGAGCAAAACCCCTCAACCATAGTTATTACTGATGTAAATAGTAATATAGAATATGTAAATCCAAAATTCACAGAACTAACAGGTTATGAGCCAGAAGATGTAATAGGCAAAAATACACGAATATTAAACTCGGGCAAAACAGATACAGATGTTTTTTCTGACCTTTGGGAAAAAATAAGTAATGGCAAAACATGGAGTGGCGAATTTATAAACAAAAAAAAGAATGGAGAAGAGTTTATTGAATATGCAACCATTGCCCCAATTTTTGACGAAGATGGTATTTTAACAAATTATATTGCTATAAAAGAGGATATTACAGTCAAAAAACAATTACAAAATACCCTTATTGAAAATGAAAAGAAATTGAGACAGCTAAATGCAACAAAAGATAAGTTTTTCTCAATAATTGCCCACGACCTGCGTAGCCCGTTCAACGCAATATTAGGTTTTTCTAATCTCTTGCTGCAAAAACACGCCGAATACGACAAAGAAAAAAGAGAGCAACTAATTATGCCAATAGTAGATAGTGCCGAAAGAACTTTTGAATTATTGGAAAATCTTTTGCAATGGGCTAAAACTCAATCTAAGCGAATTACATATAATCCAGAAGAACATGATGCTAAAACGGTTGTTTTTGAAACTATTTTTAATATAACAAATATAGCTAAAAGTAAAAATATCAAATTAATAGAATCAATACCCAACGAGCTCACAATTTTTGTAGATATGGAAATGATAAAAACTGTTTTGCGAAATTTAATAACCAACTCAATAAAATTTACTGAAGAGGGAGGTTCTATAAATGTTGATACAGAGCAAAATAGCAACGAAATAATTTTTTCGGTAACAGATACCGGAGTTGGAATGAGTCAAGACAAGGTGAACAAATTATTTGATATAACCGAAAAAACAAACACTCTTGGCACAAATAATGAAACAGGAACAGGCTTAGGACTAATTCTTTGCAAAGAATTTGTGGAAAAACACGGTGGAAAAATTTGGGTAGAAAGTAAATTGGGAGAAGGCAGTAGTTTTAAGTTTACATTGCCTAAGCAGAAATAGATTTTTGTAATAAAAAAATACTCCTGACTTCGCACGATTTTCAATTTAAGTCGTTGTTTTACAGACACATGCTTTTCACATTAGGCACTACATTTCTTATTTTATTTCGTAAGGAGTTGTTGTATGTTTTATGTCATAAAGTTGGAGTATTTTGTATGCGTCTTCTGATATTTTTGAAGGAAGTGGATATTGGCTTACAAACTGTATGAAAAGATAAAAAAAACGAACAACCAAATCTGTTTTAAAATTAGGACTACACACTTGTTTTTTGAAAATCTAAAAACTTACATACCTATCTGTTAGTGTTTTGCGGTTTTATGGGTAGTGCTTATCTGCGAAGTCAGGAAAACTAAACGAACTTGTAGAACGTGCCGTCATACATTTTGAAAAATATTGATTTAAAAACAAAAAAAGCGAACACTTCTAAAAAGAAAGTTCGCTTTTAGAGTACCCAAAGCCGGGGTCGAACCGGCACGAGATTGCTCTCACTGGTGTTTGAGACCAGCGCGTCTACCAATTCCGCCATTTGGGCTTCTCAAACAAGATTGCAAAGATAAAAAAAATATTTTACAAACAAATATTTTTACAATAAAAAATTTAATATTAAAAAATATACAAATTTTGTTACAAAAAATACAAATTATATCATAAAAAATATTTAAATTTGTTGCATAATAATTTTAAGAAAATGTTTAAATAATATTTTGTTGAATTTCTGCAAACAACTGTTTTTTTATAAAAGTTAATTTCAGAGAACTATCAAATTATAGATAAAAACAAAAAACTTAAGAACTAAAAAAAACTAAACATGGAAGAATTAAACTTAGACTGGGGAAACCTCCCTTTTGGCTACACGAAGACAGATTACAATGTGAGATGTTATTACAAAAATGGAAAATGGGGAGAGTTAGAAATTAGCTCATCAGAAGAAGTAAGTATTCACATGGCTTCAACAGCTTTGCACTACGGACAAGAAGCTTTTGAAGGAATGAAAGCATTTAAAGGCAAAGACGGAAAAACACGACTATTCCGATGGCAAGAAAATGCCAAAAGACTACAAAACTCTGCCGATGGTATTTTGATGGAAAGAGTGCCAACAGACCTCTTTGAAAAAGCTGTAAAAAAAGCAATATGTATAAATAAAAAATTTGTGCCACCTTACGGCTCAGGTGCCTCCTTATACGTTCGTCCATTCCTATTCGGAATAGGGCCACAAGTAGGAGTTCGCCCTGCCAAAGAATTTCTATTCGTAGTATTTGTTACCCCCGTTGGTCCTTATTTTAAAACAGGCTTTAAACCAGTAGATATGCTTCTCGGACGAGGATTTGACCGAGCTGCTCCACAAGGAACAGGACATATAAAAGTTGGAGGAAACTACGCATCAAGCCTTATTGCCATGAAAAAAGCACACGACGAAGGTTTTGCAAATGTTCTTTTCCTTGACTCTAAAGAAAAAAAATATATAGACGAATGCGGACCTGCCAATTTCTTTGGAATAAAAAACAATACATATATAACTCCAAAATCTAACTCAATACTCCCCTCAATTACCAATAAAAGTTTAGAGAAGATTGCAGAATTAATTGGCTTAAAAGTAGAAAGGCGAATTGTTCCTGTAGAAGAATTAGAAACTTTTGAGGAAGTAGGAGCTTGCGGAACAGCAGCAGTTATTACTCCTATCAGAAAAATTGTTGATGTGGAAATGAACAAAGAATACGTTTACACTAAAAACGACGAACCCGGAGAAATCTCTACAAAACTTTATGAACTACTACTCGCAATACAAACTGGCGACAAAGAAGACACATTTGGCTGGGTAGATGTTTTAGATTAATACAAAATCAAACTATTATAAAATTTTATAAAATTATTTGTAGAGACGTTGCAAGCAACGCCTCTACACTTAATAAATAAAATCCTTCCCATAAAAAACAAACTACCAAGCTCCCCTCTCCCAAAATAAAAACCAAGTAAATTTTTCTTCTATAAAATTATTTATATAAAACTTTATATTTTATAAAAAACTAATATCTTTGCAAAGAATATAAAAAAAAGCATTTAATTAACAAGCTTGCTATGAAAAAAATTTTTATTCTTATCCTTCTATCCTTCTCAATAAGCCTTCTGTTTTCCCAAAATCCAGACAACGAAAAAGCAGACGAAGCCATCAAACAAAATACTAATATTATTTTAGATAATATAGATATTTTAGAAGTTTTTGGTCCTGTTTTGCCAATAGCATTATCACCATTTTTTGGAGTAGCCATAACTTCGCTCGCATCAATTATGGCTGCCGAAGGTGTTTTTAAAAACGAATTTCTTGCAACTCACCCAATTTTGAGCAACTGGTGGATAATGAGCATATTTTTAATACTCACAATTTTAACAGCATTGCCAAAATATACAAAAATAACAGGACAATTAGGACTATTTATTGCCAAAATAGAAGACTACGCAGGCTTAATAATTTTAGTAATAATACAAATAGTTCCGTCGTTATTTAACTCTGAACCATCTGACAATATTACAGTTATATACAATTCTAGATTTATTGAAGTAAGCTACGGAACACTTATTGCAGCCGCCTCTGTGGCAAATATGTATGTAATAAAAGTAGTAAGATATTTCTTTGACTTTTTAATTTTCCTTTCTCCAATTCCTTCAATAGATTCTATTTTTGATACGATAAAAAAAAGCTCAATCATCTTATTAATAGGGCTTTACGTAATAAACCCTCTTCTTGCATTTTTTGTAAATCTATTCGTGTTTATCCTTTCGGCAATCATGTTTGGCTGGATAAACCGAAGAGTTGTATATTTTGAAAATATTTACATAAATCCTTTAAAAATAAAAATTTACAAAAAACCTCCAAGCCTTATTGATGAACACTTACCTCAAAAAATTGCAAAAAATCACGAATTTATACAATTTGCAATAAAAGCATTTCCGCTAAAAAGAATGGGAACTTTTAAACGTAAAATGAAATGCTGGCTAATAAGTGATAATAATTCGTTGTTTTTATACGAAAATAGATTTTTATTAAAACCAAGAGTATTAGACCTAAACAAAGGAAATTATCAATTAAATATCGGACAAGATATTTTTTGGTTCAGAATAGAAGAAGCTCAAAAATATTACAAACTAAAACTTGACATAAGCAACCAATACAAATCTTACTACGAAGAAATTAAAAATATTGGAAACTTTAATGATTTAGGAGACATAGGAGCAAAAAATTTATTGAAAAAAACAAAAAATGCAGTAAAAGATAAAACAGCAAAACTCTACAATAAAATGAAACAACTCGGACGCAATAATAATCAAAATCCAATTATAGACAAATTGTAAAAAAGCACAAAGTAACCTAAAAAAAATGAAAATAAATAAATATAACATTTGGCTGGCTTCACAATCGCCAAGACGACAACAATTACTACAAGAATTAGGATTAGATTTTAAAGTTGTAACCAAAAACGGACTTGAAGAAAATTATCCCGAAAGATTAAAGAAGCACGAAATTCCTGAATTTTTATCTCAACAAAAAGCAAATGCTTACATAAATGAATTAGAAAAAAACACACTTCTAATAACAGCCGATACAATAGTTTGGAGCGAAAATAAAGTTCTCGGAAAACCAAAAGACTATAATGATGCTGTAAATATACTAAACTCATTATCAGGAAAAAAACATATTGTAATAACAGGTGTTTGCCTTACAACAAAAGAAAAACAAAAAACCTTTTCTACCACAACCGAAGTTTTTTTTAAAAAATTAACTAACGAAGAAATAAATTATTACATAACAAATTATAAACCATACGACAAAGCAGGAGCTTACGGAATCCAAGAATGGATTGGATATATTGGAATAGAAAAAATAATTGGTTCATATTTTAATGTAGTAGGACTTCCTGTTCAAAAACTTTATTCAGAACTAATTACTTTTTAATTTTACGATAAAAAACTAAAATACTCTTTTAATATTTTTTACTTAAATACATTTTTAACTAAACTTTATTTTTATTTCTAAAAATATTAATACTTTTGCCAAAATAATTTATAACATAAAACACTAAAATATTGTGAGCAAAAAAAACAGCAAAAAAATATTTGCACACCCTTGGAAATACAAAGAAGGATTTATTGTAACAGGAATATTATTTATCCTAAGCATAATAATTGAACTTGCAACGGGTGATTTTGTATTAACTCTACCTAAATTTCCTTCAAATTGGGCAATTATCCTGACTTTTACATCTTTAATTGTTTTTCTGCAAATATACCTAAAAGACAACAAAATTATTCAATGGCTTGGAAGTTCGCCAGCAGCAATTGTATCAATATTATATGTGCTATTTTTGTCTATACTACTTGGGCTTACCCCCCAACTTAACAGCAAAGAAGCTCTTTTACAATACCTTAACGTTACAGAACTTTCCGGAAAATGGGTGTATTTATACAAACTTGGCATAACCAACATGACAGAAAGCTGGCTCTTCTTTTCTGGAATGTTATTTATTCTTTTCACCCTTGGATTTGTTACCGTAAAACGCTCTATACCATTCAAAAAGAAAAATTTTGGTTTCATTCTTAATCACTTTGGATTATATCTGGTGCTAATTGCAGCAGTTGCAGGCACAAGCGACAAACAAGACTTTGCTGTTGTAGTTAATAAAGGAGAGCAAAATACTACAAATGTGGCATTTGCTTGGACTGGCGAAAAATATGCCCTTCCATTCAGTTTTACTCTAAACAAATTCTCAATGGAAGAATACAACCCCAAGTTAGTTTTTTACAATGCACAACATGAAGAAATTACACACCAAAACGACAATACTCCTTTTGAATTTAAAGAAAATACCAAAGGAGAATTTGACGATTGGCAAATTGAAGTTTCCCAATACTACGAAAAAGCATGGATAGACACAGCAAGCAGAGCTTTTGTAAAAACAGAAGACCTTGGAAATGTGCAAGCTGCATACATAATTGCAACTAATAAAAAAACAAACAAAAAAGCAGAAGGCTGGGTTTCGTGCGGAAATGCCTTTTTCCCAAGAGCAAATTTAGTGCTATCAAACAACGAATATTTTGTAATGCTTGAACCCGAAGCAAAAAGATACCTTTCTAATATAGATATAACTAACAATCAGGGCGAAAAAACTAATTTAGATATAGAAGTAAATAAACCAAAAAAATACAAAGGCTGGAAAATATACCAATCGGGCTACAACGAAGAAATGGGCAAATGGTCAACATCAAGCACCTTTCAAATTGTGAGAGACCCTTGGTTACCAGTAGTATATATAGGGCTATTTATGCTACTCGCAGGAGCTGTATATATTTTTTGGATAGGTAAAGAAAAAAAATAAGAATAAGAAATTATCATTTTATAAAAAAAATAAAAAATGGGCTGGATAAATTTTCCTGTATTTTCATATACCGCATTAGCAACTTGGCTAATTGGAGCAATAATGCTTCTAATACCTCTAAAAAAGAACCAAAAAATAAAAGACATAATTGCAAGTTCGCTGATTGGAATTGGCACACTAACAATTTTTTTATTTATACTAAATCTTTGGATACTACTGGAACGACCACCACTTAGAACTCTTGGCGAAACAAGATTATGGTATTCATTTTTCTTGCCATTTGTTGGGCTAATAACCTACCTACGTTGGAAATACAAATGGTTTATTAGTTATAGTATCTTTTTGGCAGTTTTATTTTTACTTATAAATATTTTAAAACCCGAAATACATAGCAAAACACTAATGCCAGCCTTACAAAGCGTTTGGTTTGTGCCTCATGTTATTGTTTATATTTTATCGTATGCACTACTTGCAATGTCTTCTGTTGTTGCATTTTATGGAATATTATTAAAATATTTTGAAAATTCAAATTTTGCCAAAAACATTGAAACAATATCAAAAGGGCGAGTTAATACAAAATTTGATTTAAAATATCTAAACCTTGCCGACAATTTAGTATATCTCGGATTTGCATTTCTTACTATGGGCTTAATTTTTGGAGCCATGTGGGCAAAAGAAGCATGGGGAAACTACTGGACTTGGGACCCAAAAGAAACTTGGGCATTGCTTACTTGGATAAGTTACATTCTATACATGCACTTCCGGCACGCACACAAAGAAAAAGTTAATACACAACTTTGGATTTTGAGTATATCTTTTATTGTCTTGCTAATTTGTTGGTTTGGAATAAATTATCTTCCATCAGCCGCAAACAGCGTTCATGTTTATTCATAAAAATAATTTAATTACTATTTTAAAATGGTAAAAAAATATTCAATTCTATTTGTTTTCGTAATATTTTTATTTTCGTGTAATCAAAATTATGATAAAAAAACATCAGAAAAAGACATAAAATATATTCCTACATTAATAGAATATGCAAATAATTTTTCTATAAAAAAAGCAGAGAATTACACAATTTTAGAAGTCTTAAATCCTTGGCAAGATGCTGATAATGTGAAATATACATATTACCTATCAAGTCAAAAAAAAGAAAATCTACCCAAAAACTTAAAATATATTCAAACTCCTGTAAAAAAAGTTGTTTGTCTTTCCACTACACATATTGGTTTTTTAGATTTAATTGAAAAAACAAACACAATAATAGGAGTTTCGGGAGCAAATTTTATTTACAATCCAAAAGTTCAAAAAAGAATTGAAACAAATAAAGTATTTGATGTAGGCTATGAACAAAACCTTAATATTGAGCTAATTATATCTCTAAAACCAGACGTAGTTTTTGTTTATGGAATTCAAGGAAATATTGCAAATAAAATTTCGGAGCTTGAAAAACTGGGAATAAACGTTGTAATAATTGCAGAATATTTGGAAGAAAATCCACTTGGAAAAGCTGAATGGCTTAAGTTTTTCGCAGAATTTTACGAACAAGAAGAAGTTGCAAAAAAATTTTTTAATGAAATTTCCAAAAATTATCAAAAATTATCAAAAAAATTAGATACTATAAAAGAAAAAACTGGCGTTTTGGTAAACATTCCTTATCAAGGAGTTTGGTATATTCCCGGAGGTAATTCTTATTTTGCAAAATTAATAAGCGATGCGGGTGGAAACTATTTATGGAAAGAAAATCAAAAAAATGAAAGCTATCCTATTAGTTTTGAGGCAGTTTTTGCAAAGCAAAAAGAAGCCGACATTTTAATAAACCCAAGTTCGGTAGGCTCTATTGAAGAATTATTACAAGTAGAAACTCGCCTAAGTCATTTTGATTGTGTAAAGAATAAAGAGGTTTACAATAATAATTTGCGAACAAACAAAAATGGAGGAAATGACTTTTGGGAGTCGGCAGTAGTAAAACCAGACCTTGTATTAAAAGACTTAATTACAATATTTTACCCAGAAATTTTCAATCCCGATTCTTTATATTATTATCAAAAATTAAATTAGCTTTTGGCAGTTTACTTATTTGCCACTTTGCAAAACCAACCGCCAAAAGCTAAAACAAAAGCTAAATAATTAGCATTGCATCTCCATAAGTTCCAAATTTGTATTTTTTATCCACAGCTGTTTCGTAAACTTTTTTCATAAATCGGTATCCACCAAAAGCAGACACAGTCATTAGCATAGGAGTAAATGGCAAATGGAAATTTGTAATTAGCTTATCTGCTATTTTTACGTCGTATGGAGGAAAAATAAATTTGTTAGACCAACCTTCGTATGGAGCAACATTGTCTTCAGAAGTCATCATAACTTCTAATGTTTTTACAACCGTTGTTCCAACAGCACAAATGCTATTTTTATTTTGTTTAGCGTGGTTTATAATATCTGCTGTTTCTTGGTCGGTAATAATTTGTTCAGAATCCATTTTATGTTTGCTAAGGTCTTCTACTTCAATAGCTCTAAAGTTTCCAATTCCTGCGTGTAAAGTTATTTCAGCAAATCTTGCTCCCAGTATTTCAAATCGTTTTAGCATAGTTTTACTGAAGTGCATTCCTGCAGTAGGCACTGCAACTGCACCTTCGTTTCTCGCAAAAACATTTTGATAACGTTCTTTGTCTATTTTTTCGGCAGGTCTTTCTAAAAATGGAGGAAGTGGTAATGTTCCCAATTTTTTTAATAATTTTTTAAAACTTTTATAGTCGCCATCATAAATAAATTTGATGGTTCGTCCTCGTGAAGTAGTGTTATCAATTACTTCTGCAATAAGTTCGTCGGTAAAATAAAGTTTGTTGCCTATTCTTATTTTTCTTGCAGGTGTAACCAAAACATCCCAAAGCATGTCTTCTCCTTTTAATTCTCGCAACAAAAAAACTTCAATATCGGCTTCTGTTTTTTCTTTTTTACCTTTTAATATTGCTGGAAAAACTTTTGTATTGTTAAATACTAATAAATCATTTTCTCCAAAAAAATCTAAAATATTTGCAAATTTTTTATGTTGTATTTTTTGAGTTTTTCTGTTTACTACCATAAGTTTAGCATCGCCTCTTTCTTTCATTGGGCGTTTGGCTATAAGATCGTCTGGTAAAAAAAAATCAAATTGTGATAGTTTCATATTGTTGGGGTTTTATTTGTGAATTGTGAATTATAAATTGTAAATAAAAAAAAGATTATTTTTTGTATTAATGAATTAAAAAAATGTAATTTTTGATATTTCAAAATTAAACATTTAATTAAATAATATTTTTTTCAAACTCTTCTATTTTCAACGAATTATCTACACTATAATCGCCTATTTTTGTGCGGCGTAGTTTTGTTAGGTATGCTCCTGATTCTAAACGTAATCCAATGTCTCTTGCCAAAGCTCTTATGTAAGTGCCTTTTGTACAAAGAACTCTTATAGTTACGCTGTTGTTAGATAGGTCTTTTTCTAAAATTTCAATTTCTTTAATTTCAATCAAAGAGGGTTGAAGAATAACCTTTTTTCCTTGCCTTGCATCAATATATGCACGCTTTCCGTTTACTTTTTTGGCTGAAAAAGAGGAAGGAATTTGCTCCTGCAAGCCAACAAAAGAATTTATTGTTTCTACAAGTTTTTCGTCTGTAATATGGTCGGTAGAAAACTGCTGGTCTTCTTCTGTTTCTAAATCAAACGAGGGAGTTGTTGCTCCTATTTTCAAAGTGGTAACATACTCTTTGTCTAAATCCTGAAAATCTTGGATTTTTTTTGTCATTTTGCCAGTGCAAACAATTATTAGCCCAGTAGCAAGAGGGTCTAATGTGCCTGCATGACCAACTTTTAATTTTGCATCTAACTTACGTTGAATAAGCCCTCTAACTTTATTTACAACATCAAAAGATGTCCATTCAAGTGGCTTATCAAATAATAATCTTTCTCCTTTTTTAAAATTATATTCCATAAATTTTGTTTTATTCTTTTTTACAAACTCACAAAGATAGTAAAAAAAAGCTAAAAATCCAAATAAAAATCGTATATTTTAAAAATAATATTAAATTTGTAGAATGAAAAAAGAAATAAATATAAAATTAATACCAAGAACTGCCTCAAATATAGAACTTTATAAAAAAGAAATTGCAAAAAAACTAAAAATTGCAGTTGAAGATATAGTTGAAATAGAAGTTCTAAAACGCTCAATAGACGCAAGAAAGAAAAGTGTTCAAATTCTTATGCGTGCAAACGTTTGGTATGATGGCGAAAAACCCGAAAAAAAAGAAATAGAATTTAAACCTCAAAACGTTGAAAATAAAGAGGCTGTTGTTATAGTAGGTTCTGGACCTGCAGGGCTTTTTGCTGCTCTAAAATTAATAGAACAAGGACTCAAACCAATAATTTTGGAACGAGGAAATGCTGTTACAGAACGAAAAAGAGACGTTGCAAAAATAAACAGAAACGAGCCAATAAATTCAGAATCAAACTATTGCTTTGGCGAAGGCGGTGCCGGAACTTTTTCTGATGGCAAATTATACACCCGTTCCAAAAAACGTGGAAATACAAAATATGTGCTTGATATTCTGGAACTTCACGGAGCAGACCAAAATATTTTAACCGATGCACACCCGCATATTGGAACAAATAATCTTCCACGAATAGTTGTTGCCATAAGAGAAACTATCTTACAAGCCGGTGGCGAAGTTCATTTCAACACAAAAGTTACCGATTTTATTATTGAAAACAATAAAATTAAAGGAATTATTACTGAAAAAGGTGATAAAATTTTGGGCAAATCTGTTATTTTGGCAACAGGGCATTCTGCAAGAGATATTTATTATCTTTTGGATAAAAAAGAAATAAAAATAGAAAGCAAACCATTTGCAATGGGAGTTAGAATAGAACACCCACAAAACCTAATTGACTCTGCACAATATAGTTGCAAAGTAAGAAGCGAATATTTGCCTGCCGCATCTTACAACTTAGTATCGCAAGTTCGTGGGCGAGGAGTTTACTCGTTTTGCATGTGTCCGGGAGGATTTATTGTGCCTGCCGCAACTGGCGAAAACGAAATTGTGGTAAACGGAATGTCGCCTTCTCGGAGAGATTCGCTTTATGCCAATTCGGGAATTGTGGTAGAAATTAAACCGCAAGACTTTCACAACAAAAAAGAATACGGAGAACTTGCTGGACTAAAATATCAGGAATATTTAGAAAATCATGCCTACAAAAGAGGAGGAAACGGATTGGTTGCTCCTGCACAACGAGTTACAGATTTCATTAATAGCAAACATTCATCTTCTTTGCCAAAAACGTCCTATCAGCCAGGACTTGTTTCGTCGCCTTTGCACCAGTGGTTGCCAAACGACATAAGCCGCAGATTACAAACAGCTTTCAAATCTTTTGACACCAAACTGCACGGTTTCAACACGAACGAGGCAATAATTCTTGGAGTAGAATCTCGCACATCGTCGCCAGTGAGAATCCCAAGAGACAAAGATAGTTTGCAACACGTGCAAATAGAAAATCTTTACCCCTGTGGCGAAGGTGCTGGATACGCAGGTGGAATAGTATCTGCCGCAATAGATGGAATTAGATGTGCCGAAAAAATTGCAAATTAAGTTTTGATTTTTTATAAATTTAGAATTAGTCAAATTTTTTCACTTTTACAAAATTGTTTTTGTTTAACCATATTGGGCTTGAAGGTTATTTATACACCAAAATTGCAATCACAAGTTTTGTGAAATACCTACCGGATTTTGTAAAACTTGTGGCTACTTTTGTATTTTCCGTTGTTACGGAAAAACAAAAATAAACGTGTGTTTCACAAAACACACGGAGTAGTGCGTAAACAATCGTGATGAGCCACTTTTTGTTGCTATCTTAAATACGAAAAACACAAAAATCAATCATAACTAAAAAATGTCTTTACCATATTCATATAAGAAAAAAATAGAATTGCCTAAAAATGAGAACTTTGAGTCTATTGTAAAAAAACTAAAAGCTATCCAAAATAGCTCAAAATTTAAAAATATTGAAGAAAATAAAAACGAGTTTAATTTTACTTCAAACAAATCATTATTTGGTTATTCTTATAATGTTAATTTAAAAAAAACAACAGCTGGAATATCTTATGAATTTCATCTTATGGAATTGATAAAATTAATTTTGATAATAGTTGTAGTTCTTGCCTTTATATCTAATTTTTCTGTAAATGGCTTTTTATGGTTTTCGGGCTTGTTTCTTATGATTTTTTATATTGCAAATGTTTTTTATATTTACAATAAAATAGAATATTTGTTTGAAACAGAAATATTTGAAAACCGCCCTGAATCCAATAAAGCAGAAAACTTATCCTCCGAGCAAAGTAACTGGATTGCCAGCCCCGACAAATGCCCCGCCTGTGGCGAACAAATCAGCCAATATGACAAACAGTGCTACGAATGCGGACTGGCAATAAAAGGATACAGAAAAATTGCTCCAATAAACATCACCAAGTTTGAAGATTATTACATAAACTATAAAATTCTTTAAATATATTTAAAGAAAAAAAAACTTCTTAATCTGTAAATATTTCTTTAACAATATTTTAAATAGCAAAAAATACTTTCCCAAAAAGAATATTTTTTTTCAATTAACAAATTAAAAATCCTCTACATAAAACTTGGTTTTATATACATTATAAATTATTGAGTTTTACATAAAATAAATTATATATAAAAAAAATAATTTGATTTTGCAAATAAGTTAATAATACATTACCTTTGTGGAAATTAACAAAATGTAATTGTTTGATGTTTAAATTGTTTATTAAAAATACAGATTAATAAAATTTACTTATCTAAAATCCCAAAACATCATAATTAAACATTTGTAAATAAAGGATACTACCAATAAAAAATTGATTATAAAATTTTAAAACATGAAAGATAAAAAAATATCATGCTTCTATTATAAAAAAATAGTATTAACTTATTTAATAATTATTTTTTCAGTATTTCTAACCTTCTCTCAAAATGGGAGCTTAGATGAAATGGGCAAAAACAGAAGTGTAATAACTTTTACCAACAATTACGAAAAGGATGGAGGCACTTTAATAATAAAAACGGCAGTAAACTTTCCAAAAAATTATTTTGCTACCTCAGCACATGTAGAGATACGACCAATTCTTGTTACTAATTATAAAACATACACTATCAACAGTGCAGGAAAATTCTATGGTTCTCACCACAAAACAAATGGTATTCCTCTAACCAAAATAATTGAATACGAAAAAGGTAAAACAGTATATTTTACAACGACACAAAAAATTTCAGATAATGAAAAAGTAAAAGAAATTAATTTAAAATTTGATTTTCATGCAAATAATGAAGTTGCAACATTTGCATTACGCCAGCAAACACCACTCAATCCTGAAAATAATAACGCTCTTGCCGATATGAAAAAAAATGCAAGCAAAATAAAAGTAGAGGTTTTGAGTTTTCAGGAAACAAATAATTCTACGGATTTAGATATTAATATAGTATTTCCTCCAAAATATTTTGACAAAAGTGCAAAAATGAATATTGAGCCAGAAATAGTTTGCAACAATGGAGATATTATTTCCACTATAGAAAATTTTACTGTAGTTGGAGAAAATAAAATTCAGGGAACAATTATTAAATATTCTGAAACTTCTGTTTTAAACATAAGCCCCTCTTTCTCAAACAATCAAAAACTAAAAACAATAAAACTAAAAGCAACTGTTACGATAAAAGGCGAATCAATAGATTTTTATATATACAACAAACCTTTTGATTTTGAAACAAATAACACTAACTATGACAACAATAATGTAGTTTTAGATAAAAACAAAATTACTGATAGAGAAGTAACAGAAAATAATAAAACAACAATTAAAAACAATAAAAATATAGAATTAAATTTTTATACAGACGAAAACTTACAAAATCAATTAGACAGCCTAACAAACCTTCTTGCGACTAAAAAAGACAATAAAAACAATGCAAATATTTATGCAGAAATAGCAAGAATAAACTTTAAATTAAACAACTTTGGGCTGGCATTCCAAAATTTTAGCGAAGCAATAAAAATAAAAGAACAAAATAAAGACACTTCTAACTTGGCCTATCTGTATTCAAATATTGCAACAATTTCGCAAGCACAAAACAACCCCGACTTGGCAATTTTATATCTAACAAAAGGTATTGAATTAAAACAACAACAATCTGACAACAATGCAGTTGCAAGTTTAAGCAACCAACTTTCTGGCATTTATTACGAGCAAAAAAATTATGAAAATGCAATAAAAACTTATGAAAAAATTATTCAAATAGAAGAAAAAATAAATAACCCAACAGAACTATCTGCAACCTACAACAACTTGGCAATAGTATATTCAAACAAACATAATTATAAACTCTCCGAACAATTTTTACTAAAAGCAGACCAAACCAATAAAAACACTCCTAACAACAAGAAGCAAATTGCCATTGTGCTGAACAACAAAGCAAATAATTTATTTTATCAAGAAGAATACAACAATGCTCTAAAAAAATATGAAGAATCGTATAAATTAAAAGAAGAAATAGCCGACACCAATTCAATGGCTCTAACACTTTTTAATATTGCAAACACATATAATAAACTATTAAACAAGAAGGCAGCTTTAACTAACTACGAAAAAAGTAAAACATTTGCAAAAAAGGTTTATAATAAAGACCTTATAGATAAAAACAACTATCAGATAGCAGAGCTAACCTCAGCAGGCGAAGAATGTTCAAATGCAGTTTTTTATTTTAAAGAATACATCAACTCAATGAGTTTGAATTTAGAAGAAATAAATAATCCAATTCCAGAATTTGCCGAAAAATATTTGATGAACAACAAAATAGATGAGCTAAAATATCAATTAGATATTGTTGAAAACAAAGCTATTACTTATCAAAAAATGTTACTTGCCAAAAAGAAGAATATTGAACTTTTGAAAATTCAAAACAAGAACAAAAAGAAATGGATAACAGGGCTTATAGCCGGTTTAATTCTTTTTATAATTCTTGCATTACTTTTTTTAAGAGAATATTTATTGAAGAAAAAAGCTCATATAAAATTAAACGAAAATTTTGAAATAATAAAACAACAAAACGAAGAAATAATAGCTCAATCCGAACAGCTAAAACAAGCAAATGAGGAAATTAGAACAATAAATGATGAAATAAATAATCAGAAAAAAGAATTAGAAGACACACTGAAAAATCTTAAAAAAACACAATCACACTTAGTGGAATCGGAAAAAATGGCATCACTGGGGCAGCTAATTACCAGCATTGCACACGAATTAAACACCCCGCTTGGAGCAATAAATTCGTCTATTAATAATGTAAACGAAGGAATGAAATTTTCGCTTACAAATTTGCCTGCACTAATCAAAAAAATTAGCACCGACGAACTAAAACAAATGACTGCCCTACTCGACCTTAGTGTCAAAAACACAAGTCACTATACATCAAGAGAAGTGCGGAAATTAAAACGAAATATTCGTGAAAATTTAGAATCTAAAAATTATGAAAATGCTGATTTTGTGGCAGATATGCTTTCCGAAATGGAAATTTTTGACAATTACGAACAATTTGACAAGCTATATAAAAGTGAAAATGCAAAGCCAATTTTAGAAACAACCTACAACCTTTCCATTCAGCAAAAAAGTAGCGAAAACATTACAGTTGCCGTAGGCAGAGCGTCTAAAATAATTTCTGCTCTCCGAAATTATTCGCATCAATACGACACCGACAAGCTAACAGACATGGACATAACCAACACAATAGAAACAGTATTAACTCTTTATCATAATAAAACCAAACAAAATATTACAATAATAAAAAATTATGAACCAATTAGAAATATAAAAGTTTTTGCCGACGAACTTAATCAAGTTTGGACAAATCTATTGCACAATTCAATTCAAGCCATTGAAGGAAAAGGAAAAATAACTATTGGTGTAAAAGAAATAGATAATTATATAAAAATATCACTTTCCGACACAGGAAAAGGTATTCCTGATGATATAAAAGAAAAGGTTTTTAAGCCATTTTTTACCACCAAAGCTGCTGGCGAAGGCACAGGGCTTGGGCTTGACATTACTCGAAAAATAATTGAAAAACACAAAGGTCAAATTAGTTTTGAAAGTCAAGTAGGCAAAGGAACAACATTTACTATTCTTTTACCTATCAATTAATTAGAGTATTTCTCTTTTGTAATAAAAATATTCAATATTCAATAAAAAACACCCAATATTCATTTTAAATATCTGATAAACAAAAACATATTCAGTTTAAAGCAACAATTTGAGTATTGATTTTTTTTGTTTCGTAAAAACATTTTGAATATTGAATATTAAAAAAATAACGAATGTAAAAAAACTCTAATATAAGAGTTAATCTATTTGTTTAATATTTAATCAATTTAAGACTGATAACAAATATGTTATAAAAAAAAGCACTTTTATAAACTGTCTATATCCAATATTTTAATATCATGAAATTTATAAAGCAGAAATTAATAATTTTATTAGTAATATTAATTCCAAACTCTTCAAATGCTCAATATTTTAAAATATTTGATATTGATACAACAAATTATCCAGAAATAAAAGCAAAATATGTTGCAGTAGATGAGAAGGGACGACAAATTCATAACTTTAAAAAAAATGATATAAAATTATATGAAAACAACGAACCTGTAATAATCAATCAGCACATAAATTCGGTAAAAGGCACACCCCAAGCCCTGTCTATTGTTTTAACCGTAGATGTCTCTGGGTCAATGAATAACAAAAGAATGGAAATTGCCAAAGAAGCATCAAAAACAGTAATAAAACTCACTCCATTAGAAATTTCCGAAATTGCAATAACTTCTTTTGACCACAAAAACTATATTAATCAGGATTTTACAAAAAATGCTACTACACTAAATAATAAAATAGATAGCTTAATACCACTCGGCGGAACTGATTACAATTTTGGATTCACAAAACCTGTTGCGGGAGCTTTAAATGTTGCAAAAAATGGCTTTTACAAAAGAGTAGTAATTTTTCTAACAGACGGACTTAGCGACGGAAACACCGAAGAGATTATTAAATATGCAAATGATAATAAAATCACAATATATTGTATTTCAGTAGATATGCAAATGCCAGAAGTGTTAAAAAATGTGTCGGAAAAAACTGGTGGGCGAAATTTTGCCAACGTGCAAAGCGTTACTCAAGCAAACAAAGTTTATACGGATATTTTGCAAATAGAACAAGCATCTACTTATGGAACAATAAGTTGGACAGCTACCGAAAAAAAAATACCCGAAATTACAAAATTATCAGTCTCCGCAACTAACAATAATAATGAAATACTCGGCACTTCGGAATACATAACCACTGAAAACAAAACTGTTAGGCTAAAAATAAAATACGAAACTCTTAATTTGGGAAAAATTTTAAAAATAGGAGACACAACACGAACAACAATATATATTACTGCAAAAAATGCCGACCAAACTATCACAAAACTTGAATGCACTAATAATCATGTTTTTAGACTTACCACACCAAACTTGCCTTTTGTTTTAAAAAATAATCAGACAGAGACTATTATAATAAAATATATGCCAAAAGATTTTGGCTGGATTTCGTCTAAAATTAATATTGAAACACAAAAAGGGTATAAAATAAATTTATTTGCATCAGGTGGCGACCCAGCTTTACCTTCTAAGTTTGATAATAATTTTAAATTTACTTTTCCAAACACAAACTCCTCATTATTAGCAAATACAGATACATCTATAACTTGGGCTGGACTAAATAAATCCGACACGGTGAACTTATTTTTTAGCACTAACGGAGGAAGAGATTACACAATAATAGATAGGGCGAGTAACTTAAGTTATAAATGGCAAATTCCTTATAATGAGATTAATAATTGTAAATTTAAACTAACAAAAATAATAGATTTGAAAGAAAACATTATTTTAGATACTAATTATTTAGAAAGGATAAAATACTCCCCAAGAAGCAAAATTTTTACATTAATTGATGATAAATTTGAGAAATTATGCCTATTTAACGACCAAAAACAACTTATAAAATTATCACAAATTGATGAAACCCAGATAACTCCAAACAATTATTTTGTTAGCAATACAGGAAAATATATTATTTTTACAGATAACAACCCACAAGCCAGTCTTTGGGACATAAATAATGATAAAAAAATATCAAATATAAAAGAGCATAATTCTAAAATATCCAAGGTTGTATTCAGCAATGACGACAGCCTGTTTGTTAGTATTGCAAACAGCAAAAAAACAATTGTTTGGAAAACTATAAATGGACAAATGCTAAACATATTTGATTATGAAAAAAGAAGCACAAATATAGCAATAAGTCCAAACAACAAGCTAATTGCAGTTGCATATAACGATAATAATATTATTGTTTGGGATATAAAAACAGGAAAAAAAATAAGTAAATTAAAAAAGCATAATTCTTATATAAATATATTAGAATTTAGCAGCGATAATAAAACATTACTTTCTGCCTCAAATGATGGACTTGTTATTCTTTGGGACATTAAATCAAAGAAAAAAATAAAAATTTTTAAGCATCAAAAAAGTGTTACAAATGCATTTTTTGCCAGCAACGAAAAAAAAATAATTAGCACTTCTGCCGACCAGAATGCAATAATTTGGGATATTGAAAATAAAAAAAATCATCAAATAATAGACAATGGCTCTTTTGTATTAGATGCAAAACTAAATCCGCAAGAAGACAAATTGCTAACATTATGCAAAGATAAAACAGCAGTTTTGTGGGAATATCCAACTGGTAAATACCTGAAAACTATAAAATTACTAACAGCATCATCGGAAAAAATTATATATTTTTCAAAAGACGAATTTGTAATTTCAAACACAAATGCAAGCTACGACCTCTATAATTTATATACACCCCAATTTAAAGATTTTTACTATACTTCTGAAAAAGCCCCTGGAAGTCTTATTAAAAAATTTAAAAACGAAACAGCCGAAATAATAAATGTGGAGTTTAATAAGTTAAGTAACAGACTATTAATATCAACAGTAGATGGAATTGCAAAAATAAAAAATCTCTCTGGCGAAACATTAGTAAAGGTGGAAGGAATGGCTGGAAAAATACTTTATAGCCCCGATGAAAAAACAATTTTTGCAATAAATAAAAACAAGCTAACTACTTGGACTTCTGATGGTAAATTTCTATATTCGCTGGGAGGCAGTTTAGGACACACACAAAATATTACTACTGCTCAATTCTCTCCCGACTCTTTAATAATTCTTACGGCAAGCCAAGATGGTTTTATAAAATTATGGAATGCCAAAAATAGCAATCATGTTACAGATATAAAAATAGGTTTGCCAATATTTTTTGCAACTTATAACAATAGTGGAACAAAAATTATTGCCACAACAGAAAAAAATATTTTTATTATAGACACAAAAACAAAAAAAATATTACAAAAAATTAACACAAAAAACACTCAAATAAATATAAAAATTACTCCCGACGATGATAAAATTATAACAACAGACAACAATATTACAACAATTTATAAAATAAAAACTGGAAAAAAACTACATAACTTTGATGGTCATTTTATAGATATAATAAAAGGTAGTAATAAATTTGCAATAAAAAATAATGAAACTCTAACTTTTATTGATTATCAAACAGGAGGAATTTTATATAAAATTGATAAAGTTTTTGAAGTTTACGATTTTAGTCCAGACGGAAACCGATATATTTCTGAACAAGCTATTGGCTTGGTTGTTTGCGATATAAACACTGGTAAAATGCTTTACAAATTAGATTTTGATTTATATAACGGAACTTTTAGCTCAGATTTAGAGGTGTTTTTTAGCCCAGATGGCAATAAAATTTTAATAGTAAAAAATAATAATATTTCTATTTGCTATGCTCCACAATTATTAATTGCAGAATCCGAACCTTTTGATATTGTTGCACCAAAACCTCAAAAAAACGATGTTGTTTTTGGAAATGCAATTTTCATAAATCAAAAAATTAGAGGAAACAGAAAAGTGTTAAATAATAATACAAAATATCCCATTATTATAAATAATGTTACAATAGAAGGCAAAAATGAAGATTGTTTTAAATTAAAAAAACTTTTTTCAAAAAAAATAGTGCAACCAAACGACTCTTTAGTTTTAGAATTTGAATTTTTTGGGAAAAACTGGGGTGAAAAATCTGCAAACATTGTAATTAGCACACCAACCGACACTTTAATTGCTTCAATTAGAGGAACAGCAGTTAAGGAAACCTATGAAATGATAAACTCTGAAATAAATTTTGGAAAAGTAGAACCTTTACAATACAAAGACTCTACAATTATTATATTAAAAAATACTACTTCAAAAGATATTGAAATATCTGAAATAAAACCTATTGGAGCAGATAAAAATTTTTACACAATAAATATTAATAACAAAACAATCAAAAAAGGCGAAAACTTATCCGCCAAAATAAATTTTAATCCGAAAAAACGAGGAATTACTAATTGCAACTTTCAAATATATTTAAAGGGCTACCCAATTCCATTAGATTTTGTGGCAAGCGGAGAAGGAGACGCTCCTCGCATAATAGAAGTAAGCGGAAAAATAACCAACAAAGATACCCACAAACACGTAGAAGCTAAAATCTATTGCTACGACTATATGACAGGAAACATTTTAAAAACAACAGAAACAGATATTTTCGGAAAATATAATTTTGAAATTTCGGTAGATAGAGAATATGTAATAATTGCCGAAGCTCCAAATTATTTGCCAGCAAGCAACAGAATAAATCTAACCCACCTGATATTAGAACCTAATTTAGAATGCAATATAGAAATATCGCCAGTGCGAAAAGATGGCTATTCAATAATCCATAGTATATCTTTTGAATCTGGTAATACAAAATTAAGTAACGACATAATTGTAGAATTAGACCATTTTTTGAAAGTGCTATCAAACAATAAAAATATTGAAATAGAAATATCTGGGCACACCGACAATGTAGGCAGCAACGAAGCTAATAACAAAATATCGTTAGAAAGAGCAAACTCAATAAAAGAACACTTAATTAGCAAAGGCATAGACAAATCAAGACTTACAACAATAGGCAAAGGAAAGTCCAGCCCTATTGCTCCCAATAATACTGAAATAGGAAGACAACAAAACCGACGAGTAGAAATTAAAATTATAAAAATGTAATTTTTTAATCACATCACAACAAACAAACAATTAACATATCTACATATTAAGGTAATTTAAAAAACCTTAATATATAGATTTTTTTATATTATTTCCTCCCAAAACAAAAACAAATTCTAATAATACCATAACAGTTACTAATTAAAGGTGGTGGTAATTCTAATTTTAATAAAATTTATTTATTTTTTATTATAACTTTAAAATCACAAAATATCATCAAACCCTCTTTAATATTAACCTCTTTTTTTTAGTAAATTTATGAAAAATATTAAAATTATTACCGTATTTATTTTATTCTTATTTTTGAGTGCAAAAACCTACTCTCAAACTTACGACGAAGACAAAATAAAAAAAGAAATTTCAGAACAACAAGCAGTAGCAAATCTTAATGGAGAAAACCTAAACGCCAAAAATTCATACACTCCTTTGGCAACGCTTGGAAATGATAATGTTTTAAATAGTTTAAAAATAGAAATTGTTGGCGATAATTTTCAAGTTTACAGAAACACAGCTTCAAACACTTGGCAATTTCAATGGTATGAATACTCTTCATCAATTTACCCTGCAAGAAGCATGAGTATATATGTAGATGGAACTCGCTATACAGCAAGAAGTTCTGGATATACAGATTTTTACTTAAATGGAGTTTTACAAAGTGGAGTGCCATACTCTTATTATTACTTTGTTTCTTCGCCTCCTCCAAGTAGTTCAACTGAATACGATAGAATAGATATTGACCAAATTGACCAATACAATGCTACAATAAAAATGACCAAAACAGGACTTTTTGAAGTATTAATGACTATTGAATATCCTAAATACTCCGATTATATTATTTATTCATGGCAAATAACAAATTTAAGTGGCTCTACACTTAACGACATAAGATTCTTTTCAGGAGGAGATACATATTCTTATGGTTCAGATTATGGTATTGGATATTGGGATAATGCTTCAAATACTGTAGGTTGTATAAAAGACGATGGAGGAGCTACTGTGAGTGTATTTCTACAAGCCGTGCAAACCCCTTACGACTATGAAAGCTCATTTTATTCAGATTGTAAGTTGGCTGTTCAAAATAGTAATCTAACAAGCACTGTAACAACAACAGACCACGATAATGCTATCGCATTAGAATGGAGAAAATCTAACTTAACAGATGGAGAAACATGGACACTTGATGCCTTTGAAAAATATTCAGACAAAGAAATTACAGACCTTATTGTTACTGCTCCACTTAACGAAACAATTGCTCCAAATCAAACAAAAAACATAACCTTTAATGTCAGAAATAATTCATTAAGCACTGTAAATAACATATCTTTAAGCGAAATTATTGACCTATCAGGTTCTGGTTGGACTGTAAATGTAACAAATCCAGTTGGAACGTTTAATTTAAGTGCTGGTGCAAACCAAGATGTTACAGTAGAAGTATCCTGTCCGATAACTGCAACAGCAGGAACTGTAGCACAAGCTACATTAGAGGCTACCGATGGAGCAAATACTGCAAACGACAAGGCTTATATTGAAGTTGTTGGAGCTTTGCCTTCACTTTCTGCACAACCAAACGACCAAGATATTTGCACAAATACAGATGCCGTATCATTTAGCGTATCTTCTTCAAATGCAACTGGACATCAATGGCAAGAAAATTCAGGTTCTTGGGCAAATCTTTCAGATGGAGGGGTTTATTCTGGTGTTTTAACAAATACTTTATCAATATCAAATTCAAGTGGACTTGCTGGCAATCAATATAGATGTATTGTCTCTAATAGTATTGGAGATATTACAAGTAATCCAGCTGAGATATTAGCAGATGCTACCGACCCGGTTCCTGATGTTGCTACTCTCTCAAATGCAACAGGACAATGCTCTGTAACCTTAACAGCACCAACAGCTACCGATGATTGTTCTGGTGCCTTAACTGCTACAACTTCCGACCCAACTACATATAATTCTCAAGGCACTTACACTGTAACTTGGACTTATACTGATGCGTTTGGAAATACTGCTACACAAAACCAACAAGTTATAATTAATGATGTTACAGCACCAACACCTGATGCCGCAACTTTAAGCAATATTACCGAAGAGTGCGAAGTAACATCTTTAACTGCTCCAACAGCAACTGATAATTGCAGTGGAACTGTTACAGTTACAAATAATGCAACTTTACCAATAACTTCAAATACAACAATTATTTGGACTTACGAAGACGAAGCAGGAAATACATCAACACAAAA
>Ga0193956_1000183_pt1 | contig 30003 bp, 28 predicted proteins | sample BB_7_MG_FD_140358 | JGI IMG/M metagenome (GOLD analysis project Ga0193956, IMG submission 140358) | Microbial mat bacterial communities from the Broadkill River, Lewes, Delaware, United States - BB_7_MG | ecosystem: Environmental > Aquatic > Freshwater > River > Microbial mats | place: USA...
ATTAATAGAGAGGATATCACAAGTCTCAAGTAACTCATCCAAAGTTTCTACTCTTTTTGCTCCTAGCATCTTTTCAGTTCCACTTGATAAATAAGGATCATAAAAATATGTTTGAAACCGCAGGGCATTTGCTTTTAAAACTACACTTCCTCCGATTCTTCCTGCACCAATCACTCCAAGTTTATAATCACTGGTTCTTTTGATATTTTTTAGTGTATTTGCTTGCCAAGAACCATCTTTATAGTCTCTACATTGATAGTCATATCTTGTTATCCCACGAGCTATATTCATAATCATAGCAATTGCAGTATCACTTACTTCTTCAGTTCCATAATCAGGAGTATTTGAAGCGTAAATACCTTTTTGTTTTATGTATTCAAGGTCTTCAAATACATCATAACCCACACCATATCTTACCATCGCTTTTAATTTAGGCAATTTATCGATATATTCATTTGGAATCTGTTTATGCCACACTAAAAGAACTTCTATACCTTCATGAAGCGTGTCAGATATCACATCTCCAAGAACTTCTTTTTCTATATAAGGATCAGTTACTTTATCTGTTATAAATACTTTTTTCATATTTAGCCTTTTTATAATTGTTGATAAAAGGTTACTCTTTTATTTATTATGTTTAGGTAATACAATAGATAAAATTTAATATTTACATTAAATTTTTCTTCGGCTATTACTTCACTTATTATTTAGGCTTTTAAAAGAAGTATCGATTCATCACTTCAATTACAAGTTTACTAGAAACTGATCTTGATGTCTCTTATAAATAATGAACAAAATGAAGATATTAAAAGTAAAATCCTTGATATTCTTCTTTTGATAGATATGTTATGTAAATGTGACTTTTTTATAAAAAATTGATTTATGTAGATAATATATTTATAAATTTTGTTATAGTCTTCGTGGAATAAATAAAAAGTTTTTCATAATGATCCAAGTAGGAATCTGATTTAAAGTTATATATTAAAAATAAAGGAAAAAATATGAGTAAAGTAGTAGAAGAAGTGACATCAGCTAATGCACAATATGTAGCAAATTTTGGTAACAAAGGTGAATTACCAATGCCTCCAGGAAGACAATTTGCAATATTGACATGCATGGATGCTCGTCTCGACCCTGCAAAATATGCAGGCTTAGCAGAAGGTGATGCGCATGTCATCCGTAACGCTGGTGGAAGGGCAAGTGATGATGCTATTCGTTCACTGGTTATCTCTTATAAATTACTAGGAACAAAAGAGTGGTTTGTTATCCATCATACAGATTGCGGAATGCAAACATTTAATAATGAAATCATGGGAGAACTACTATCAGGAAGTCTAAAAACCTCAAGTGTAGATGCTTCTGGTTGGCATGATAGTAATGCTGGTGGTGGTACAACTGATGGCAAGTTTGTTGAGTGGCTTACAATAAGTGACCAATCAAAAAGTGTATTAGAAGATGTACAAAGAATTAGAAACAACTCCATGGTTCCAAGCAATATTCCAATCTACGGATATATTTATGATTGTGCAACAGGAAATCTTATAGAAGTTCCAGAAGCAACAGCTGCAGGAAAAGCAAGCTAAATTTAAAATCTATTATGATGGCTATAGTTTGTATTTTAGCCATCATAACATTTTCTCAATATTTAGATTAAAGTGTATAGACTACTTTTCATCATACTTAAAGCAGTTATCTTTAAAAAAATTAATCTTTTACTTTTAGATATATTTTACTTTTTTTGATTTTTATAAGTATAAATTAGATATTGTTCGGTAATTATTTCATTGTAGATGATTAAAAAGCAGTTTCAAAGCTTAATATGTGAACGAAGTTAAGTAAACATGATATAGGATGATAATGTATGAATGATTATGATTTATTAGATATATTCTCAAATAAAAAAGTGTTATGTGCTGATGATAAAACAGGAGCTCTTAAAAATATAGTAGAAATTTTAGAAGTTTTTTTTGAAAATGTTACAGGTGTAAGTGATGGTGAAAAAGCCTTAGAAGAGGCTCAAAACAATTTGTATGATGTATTGATATTTGATATATCTATGCCAAAAATGGATGGATTAGAAGCATTAAAAATAATAAGAGAGCAGAATAAAACAATTCCAGTAGTTATTATATCAGCTCATACAGATCAAGAGTATTTATGGCGAGCAGTTGATTTAAAAATTACAAAGTATCTTGTTAAACCAGTTGAAAAAAAAGCTCTTATAAAAGCTTTAAATATAGTTGCATTAGAATTAGTAAATTATAAAGTTATCGTAAATTTAACAAATAAAATAACATATGATTTTTGTACTAAAGTTATTAAAAAAGATACAAAAATTATAAAACTTTCTAAAAGTGAAAGTAGGCTTTTAGAATATTTTTTGCGAAGAGAAAATGAAATTATTACTTATGATTGTATTTTAGATTATATGTGGGAATTTGAAAAACCTACGAAAGAAGCAATAAAATCTATAGTCAAAGAGCTTCGAAAAAAAACAGATGATAAATTGATAAAAAATTTATATGGCGTTGGATATATATGTGAAATATAATTTTAAAATAATCATAGGCTTTTTTATTCTTCTTTATGCAATTATCACGCTTTTATTTTTTAATTTCTACAAAGAACTTGCAATAAAAGATACAAAGCAAGAGGCGATTTCTATACTCAATACTATGAAATCGATAAGAAATTATGTTGACGAAATACAAAGACCAGTTTTTAATAATTTGAAAAATGATCCTATGGAAGAGTATGTATTTGATTCAAGAGTTCTTTCTGCATCTGCTATCACGCAATATATATATGATCAACAAGTTGCTAAAAAAGATTTAAATTATGAGTACAAATTGGTCGCTACCAATCCCCTTAACTCATTTCACAAAGCAAATGCTTTTGAAGCTGATATTTTAAATAGATTTAGAAGAGAAGAAATTCAAGATTATTTTTCGATGATTGAAGAAAATAATCACTCATATTTTTTTATTGCTATGCCAATAGAAAAAAATAAAAAGTCATGCTTAGAATGTCATGGAAATCCACAAAATGCACCTTTTGGATTGATTCAGCAGTATGGAACAAGTTCTGGCTTTTATGAAAAAGTTGGAGATATTCGTGCAATGATTTATCTTAAAATTGCTATAACAAGTATTCTTTCTTATCATAAAGAAGAGTTTATAACAGGTGGTATAGCAATGTTTGTTGTTTTTATCATTTTTATTATCTTGATTTATGTCATTTATAAAAAAGATAAGAGAATACGCGAAGAACAAGACAACCTTTTTGTGCATCAAAATAGATTAGCTGTTATGGGAAGTATGATTGGCAATATTTCACACCAATGGAAGCAACCTCTTTCTGAACTCTCTTATATTCTTATAAACTTAGAATTACTGAGTGAACGCAATAAACTTACACATACTAAAATAACGAATAAAGTCGAAGAAGCAAATCAACAAATATCTTTTATGTCAAATACTATCAATGATTTTAAGAATTTCTTTTCTCCAAAAAAAGTTCACTCAGAGCATTCTATAAAAAAGATTTTGGAACACTCTTATGGCTTAGTGGAGGCTACTTTTGAAAAAAATAGTATTAAGCTTCTTATAGAGCAAGAAATAGATTTTGTTTTTTATGGATCCGAAAGTGAAATTATGCAAGTTTTTATTAATATACTCAATAATGCTAAAGATGTTTTTATATCGAACAACACTCCACTTAGAGAGATATATATAAAAACATTTAAAGAAAAAAATTACAATGTTATCACCATTGAAAATAATGGTGGTAGGATTGATGACAAAATCATCGATAAAATTTTCGAACCATATTACTCTACAAAAAAATTAGATCAGGGCGATGGTATAGGCTTATATATTTGTAAAGTAGTTGTAGAAAATTACAATGGAACTATCGATGTGAAAAACTCACAAGAAGGAGTAATATTTACTATAAAGTTTTAATGTAGCTTTGCATCATTAGTATGTTTTACTATAAAACTCATTTCAAACTATTTTATTTATAAAACCATTCACTTTATAAATTTCCCCCCAATTCTCACCTTTTTTGTTGTTACAATTCTTTGTTGCTTGTAAAATAATTAGATTTTAAAGTAACAAATTCAAAAAAGGAGGACTTATGAAGAAATTAAGCAAGCAATTTATGCTTAGTTTATTTTTAGGTTTAAGTATGGTAACGAGTGTTGCTATTGCTTCTGACGGTACAGCTGGGAAGACTATCCAGATGAGTAAAGAAGCTAGAGAAATTGTAGCTCATCCAGATGGCACAAAAGCTACCAAAGGTATCTTTTCTCTTCAAGACTATGTTGTTGAAGAAAAAGAGAGATATGATTGGATTTTTAAAAATCATCCAATCTTTACAACTTACTTGCCAAAGGGTAAAGTGGTAGGTGCGTTGAAAGTCGTTGATCGTGGAGAAGAGTTTGTTCATGCTGGAAACGGCAATGAATTTAAAAAATATAGTAAAAGAAAAGGAATTACTTCTACTATGTATCGTCTTCCAACACAAGATCCATTAGTTTTTCCAAACAAATTTATTGGACCTGAAAAATGTGGGGAGTGCCATGCCGTTCAGTATGAAAAATGGAGCCGGTCACGACACTCATCGACAATTAGATTCCCTGGTGAACATCCAGAAGTTAGTAATGATTTAAAAAAATCAGTCTTTGGTACAGACACTGCTTCTATCCTTCCAAAAGGTATTTCTAATGACAGTATATATTGTACAGTAGGTCACCTTAGAACAAAACTTGGATTTTTTGATGCTTGGTTGCTTAGAGGAACTTATCATGTTGTTGATGGAATATTAAAAGATGGAACTGGTACTGTAGTAGCAGGGGGAAATCAATTCCAAAGAACTTGGGCAAATGATTTAACTCCGGAAGTTGCTAAAAAAATTAGAAAATATATACCTAATTTTCCAGTAACCTTAGAAGAACATGGTGAGAATAGTGGATATGTAAGAGGATTGGCTTCTTATGCTGCAAGATATAAAACAAGTATGGCAGTTCAAGCAGCTTCTTCATATTGTCAAGTATGTCACCCATGGAAATTTGATTTTAAAGATAAAAAAGAATTTTACTCTTCATTAGGTGATGCTAAAAAACTACAAGATCATACAGTTTCAAAAGGTATTAGTTGTGAAGAATGTCATGGAGCTGGTGGTCACTTAGATGGTGCTCAAGGTGTGATGACTTCAAATTGTGAAAGATGTCACCAAAGATTTAGTTTTAGACCATTTTTAGCTGAAAAATTTAGAAATTCTAAAAATCCTGCATTAAGTCATAAGGCAGCAGAACTTGGAATGACTTCTAAATTTAAATCAGCAGGACCTGGTTGTGGTACTGAAGGTTCACAATCTTACTTTACAGCGCATTACGAAGCAGGTATGAGATGTACTACTTGTCATGATCCTCACGATGTAACAGGATATGTTGTAACCGATAGTGCTAAGAAAGGCGGTGTATATCAAGATACTGGTGATTATCTTAGTTCTTTTTATACAAAACCATCTATTAGAAAAGATTGTAAAAGTTGTCATAAAGAAGCAGCACATATCACAGAAAATACAAGTGACACTCACTCAAAAGTAAGTTGTGCTTCTTGTCACATGCCATTTACTATGAGTTGTGAAAACTTCTATGCTGTTCAGTATCAAGATAACGCAGGATTTGATACTCAAAGAAGATCACATATCTGGAAAATTGATGTTGATCCTAAGAGAAAGTCATTGAATCCTCCTCCAGGTGCTCCAAGAGTACAACAAGTACCTAAAAAATATAAAAACTGGTATATCGCGAAGGATGACAAAGGACATAACTATATCGACTTGATGTGGGCATGTGGTAAAACATCATGGGCAGATAAAGATATGGTTGATAATAAAGGTTGCCATAGTATTGTTCAATCAACATTGAAAAATACTTTACACTTTAAAGATCAACAAAGAGTATATGACGAAGTAATAGGCTGGCAAAAACCAATTAAACAATTGTATGCTGAAGTAACAGTCTCTATTAAAGGAATTTATGAAATGTTAGAAATCACTAAGTTAAGTATTTCTGATAAATCAAGAGTTAATGAGTTAATTGAAAAAGCTCAAGAAGCTATGGATTTAATTAAGAAAGACGGTTCTTGGGGTGTTCATGGATTTAAGTACACTGAAAGAAGAGCAAAAGCTGCTAAATCATATGTTGAGCAAGCTCAACTGATTTTAGAAAAAGCTTCAAAATAATCTACATTTAGGTAGAGAACAGGGGTTACATGTATTGTGTAACCCCTCAATTTAATTAAGGAATGAGTTGATGAGATTAGCAGAAAAAAAAGTATATATGATTTTACCGATGCTTATGGCACTCGTGACAACGCCTATTTTTGCATCTGAGTTAAAAACGAATGTTCAAAAAGAATCTTATAGTATAGGAGCATCTACTGGTAATTATATTATAAATCAAATATATGGACAGATTGAACTTGGAGCTGATATTAATATGGATTTAGTGTTAGAAGGTTTTTCAGATGCACTTAAAAAGAAGTCTAAGTTGAGTGAAGATGAGATTATAACTAGTCTCAACAGTAGAGCAGAAAAGCTAAATGAAGCAAAAAAAGAAAAATTTAAAAAATTACAAGCTGATAATATCGAAAAAGAAAAAAAATATCTTGAGCAAAACAAGAAAAAACAGGGTGTAAAAGTCACAAAATCTGGATTGCAATATGAAGTAGTCAATGCAGGAAAAGGAAAAATGCCTCAAGCAGAGAGTATTGTTGTTATAAATTATAAAGCTTCATTGATCGATGGATATGTTTTTGATAATACCTATGAAACAAAAGCTCCTGCACATTTATCTATGATTAATATCGTAGATGGCTTAAAAGAGGGCTTAATGCTTATGAGTGAAGGTTCAAAATTTAAACTTACTATTCCTAGTACCTTAGGGTATGGTTCAGTACAAATGCGAGACATCGCACCGAATTCTGTTTTAATATTTGAAGTAGAGCTACTTAAAGTTTTAAAACCAGGAGAAATGAAAGAAAAGAAAAAATTTGAACTGATGGGTGAAGAAGGTAAAAAAGACAAAAAGACTCCTTCTAAGTAATACAAAAAGTCTATTGGAGGTTATTATGAATAGTGAAAATAATAGAAGAACTTTTCTCAAAGGTATAGGCTTTGGTTCAGTTTTATTAGGAACCATGCAATATGGTTTAAATGCCAATGATGAGAGTAAAAAAGCGGGTAAAGCTCCTCACTTTGGTATGATTTTTGACCAAAACAAATGTGTAGGATGCAGTGATTGTGAAATTGCATGCGCGAAAGTTAATTTGGTTCCAGTGGGACAGCATAGATTATATGTAGATGACCAAACAAATCCTTTACATGTAAAAGATAGAAGATTTGTGCGTATCTCTTGCCAACAGTGTGTTGATTCACCTTGTACAGAGGTTTGTCCTACAAATGCTTGTCATAAAGATTCTGTTACAAATATTGTGACTATGAATGCTGATGATTGTATAGGATGTAAGTATTGTATTGTGGCTTGTCCTTATGATGTCAGGTTTATTAATGATGAAACACATGCTGCTGAAAATTGTAATTTTTGTTTAGGCACAAATTTAGCAGATGAGAAGGAACCAGCATGTGTTGCAGCATGTAAATATGATGCATTGGTGTTTGGAAATTTTAATGATAACAATTCATATATGAATAAATTGTTAGATGTAAAAGACTCTGTGCGGATGAAACCAGGATATGGTACAAAGCCAAGCTTAAGATATATACCAGCAATAAAGACAGGAGTTTGATATGAATGAATTAATTAATTACAATCATGGCTTTACAGATGGCATAGGTTGGCATTGGCCGATTGCAGTTTATCTTTTGCTTGCTGGTATTTCAGGTGGAGCGTTAATCGTTTCTTTGGCGATTAGATACTATAAAAATCAAAGTGAAAATACTGCAGTATATAAATCTGCAGCGTTAGCATCTTGTGGAACAATCCTATTGGGTATGGTGTTTTTGGTTGCGGATTTAACAAAACCATTGGTCTTTTGGAAAATACTGATAAATTATAATGTTACTTCGGTTATGTCAATTGGTGTTGCAGCGATATCTCTTTATATCCCTTTAACATGTTTGATTGTTGTTTATGCCTTTGAAAATGAGATAAAAACTTGGTTTACATTTTTAACACCTTTGCTTGATTTACTTCAAAAAATCAGAACAATCATAGAGGGTGCTACATTTTTCTTTGCAATAGTTATTTGTGCATATACAGGATTTTTGATTTCTGTACTTGTGCGTTTTCCTATTTTAAATACATCAATCCTTCCTGCTTTATTTGTTATTTCTGGTTTATCTGCTGGAACTGCCTCTGTTTGTATCATAGCAAACAAATTTTTTAAAGAAGATAGGCATTCAAGTGATATGCAAATACTTCACAAGATTGAATGGCCAATTATGTTTATAGAAATCATATTTTTAACAATGCTTTATGTCTCTTTAGTAGTAGGTTCTGCTTTTGCACAAGCTGGTTTAGAGGGATTTCATGAAGGTACTTGGGCAAATGTGTTTTGGCTTGGTGTTGTTTGTGTTGGATTTATCTTACCTTTGTTTTTGAATTTTTTCTTAGGCAAAAAAATAGCTCACTCTTCGAGTGCTTTTTATATTTCTGCGATGTCAAGCATTGTGGGTGTTTTATGTCTTCGTATGTTTGTGATATATGCAGGACAAATTTTTAGTATATGAATTTTTTATCAAGGATGAATATGTTTGCTTTTACTCAAGTGTTTTTCTCTTATAGTTTTATTATTGCAATGCTTACCATTTTAAGTGCTGGTGCAGGGGTTGCGACATTTATCGAAAATGATTATGATGCCCAAACAGCAAAGTATGTTGTTTACAATGCTCTTTGGTATGAAGTGGTCATGGTATGTTTAGCTTTATCTTTGTTGGGCATAATATATAAAAGAAAAATGTGGAGAAAACTAGGAGCATTTGTATTTCATATCGGTTTTGTAATCATACTGATTGGTGCGGGAGTTACTCGATATTTTGGCTATGAAGGTGTTTTACATGTAAGAGAAGGTAAGAGTGAAAATCAAGTGATTTCTGAAGAGTCTTACTTACAAGTGTATTCTCAAAATAAAACATATAGAAATCCGCTTGTCCTTGGTAAAATAGGTAATAATTCTTTTAAATTTTCGCATATAATTAACGGTGAAAATTTTCTAATTGAATATGAAGATTATAAATATTCTAAAAATCAAAATGTTGAAAGATTAATCGCAAATGTCATGTATAAAGGTGAGAAAAGAACGATAGAAATTAAAGGAGGTCATGGTAGCATTGAGCCTCCTGTAATTTTAAATTATGATGGGCTTGAAATTCAAGTGGCTTGGGGTTCAAAGTTGATTGATTTGCCTTTTAGTATTAAATTATTAGACTTTAAGATTGATAGATATCCAGGCTCTATGAGCCCATCTTCTTATTCGAGTGAAGTTGTTTTAGAAGATACAATCAATAATATCAATGTAAAAGAAGATATTTATATGAATCATCCTTTAACATATCAAGGATTTAAATTTTTTCAATCTTCTTATGATGCAGATGAATTAGGAACGATACTCTCAGTAAACAATGATCCTGGAAAGTGGCCAACATATTTGGGATATTTTCTTCTATCTTTAGGATTTGTTTTAAACTTTTTTACAAAAGGTAGTAGATTTTCAAGATTAAGAAGTTTTCTAGTAAAAAGTAATTTGTCTTTGTTTATTCCTCTGTTTTTGTCATTTGGCATTGTTAGCTTACACGCTGATACAACACAGTATTTAGAAAACTTCAAAACAAATTCAAAAGTGCACTCTCGGATGTTCAGCTCTTTATTGGTTCAAGATTATAATGGTCGTATAAAACCTATGAGTACAGAAGCACTTGATATCTTACATAAGATGGCTTCTACAGATTCTTTGTATGGTTTAAACGCGACTCAAATTATGCTTGGTATATTAGCTGATTCTCGTACTTGGGAAAATGTAAAAATAATAAAAATAAAAAATAAAAAAATAAAAAAGATTTTAGGTTTAGCTGAAAATACAAAATATATCTCTTTTGCAGAGATATTTAATAAGCAAGGTCTTTATAAACTCACAAAAGAGATTGATGCAGCAAATGCTAAAAGTCCCGCACAACGAGGAACATTTGATAAGGATGTGATTCGTTTAGACGAAAGATTAAATATATTTTATCTTGTAACTCAAGGGATATTTAGCAAATTTATTCCTAAACCAAATGACCCTAGTAATACTTGGTATGATCATAGAAGTATTCTTATGGAACCTTGGGTAGAAAATGAGACTAAAGATTTATTGTATTCCTATTTTAGTGGTCTTCAAGAAGGAATTAATAACAATACTTGGGATAAAGCAGATCAAGCTTTAGTAAAGTTAAAACGAAATCAAATTAAATATGGTGCTGATATTTTACCATCCCAAACTCAAATACAAGTGGAAGTTTTATTTAATAAGCTACAAATTTTTAAAAATTTGATCAGTGTATATTTTGTTTTAGGGTTGATTATTCTCTTTTTTGCAATCATATCTATCTTCTTCGAAAAAAACTATCCTTTTTTGAAAAAAATATTTTTTTATTTTTTATTATTTGCTTTTTTAGCACACAGTGGAGGAGTTTTGATGAGATGGTATATCTCCAATCATGCTCCTTGGAGTGATACATATGAATCTCTCATATACATAGGCTGGTCAACTCTTTTAGCTGGTCTTATTGTATTTAGAAAATCACTTTTATCACTTGCCGCAGCCTCAATTTTAGGGGGTGTGATTATGCTTGTCGCACATCTTAGTTTTATAAGTCCTCAGATAACAACGCTTGTCCCTGTTTTAAAATCATATTGGTTGAGTATTCATGTTTCGGTGATTACTGCTAGTTATGGATTTTTAGGGCTTGGAGCATTACTTGGGTTTATTTCATTGATATTGATGATAGCAAGAAAAGAGAGTAATAAAGAAAGAGTAGATTTACAGATTAGACAACTCTCAGCTGTCAATGAAATAAGTTTAATTATAGGGCTTTCATTGCTCACAATTGGTAATTTTATTGGAGGTGTTTGGGCAAATGAAAGTTGGGGAAGATACTGGGGTTGGGATCCAAAAGAGACATGGTCATTTATATCAATTGTAGTTTATACAATCGTTTTACATCTAAGATTTATTCCTAAACTCAATAGTGTATATGTCTTTAGTGTTGCTTCTGTTATATCATTTGCTTCTATCATAATGACATATTTTGGTGTAAATTTTTATCTTTCTGGATTACACTCTTATGCATCAGGAGATAACATTCCTGTACCAAATTTTGTCTATTACGCGATAGTTATTGTATTACTTACTTCTACCTTTGCCTATAAGGGCAGAGGTGTTAAAGTAGTTAAATAGAAATTAAAAGGAGAATTTATGGAATATTATTTATATATAGTTGCATTTCATTTTATGGCTGTTATGTCATGGATGGCTGTTATGTTTTATTTGCCAAGATTATTTGTTTATCATCAAGAACATAGTCATAAAAAAGAGTTTGTTTCAGTTGTAGAAATTCAAGAATATAAACTTTATAAATACATAGGATTACCTTCATTGTGGGCCTCAATTTTGAGTGGTTCTTTGATGTTATATCTCAACCCATATCTTTTGCAAGAGCCATGGATGCATTTAAAATTAACTGTGCTTGTTTTATTGGTGATATATAGTTTTAGCATGGAATACTATAGAGTGAAGTTGTTAAATCATACTTGTACAAGAAGTGGGCATTTTTTTAGAGCTTACAATGAGGTACCAACTCTTTTATCAACATTGATAGTGAGTTATGTGGCTATAAAAGATACATTACTATGGTTTTCTTTAGTTGTTATTATATTTTTTAGTTTTATTATTTATAAAATAGCAACATTGAAAGATTGAGAAAAAGATGAAGAGTTTTGTTGAAAAAGTAGCTTTTTTTAGTAGTGCAAAAATCATACAAAATGCTATGAAATCGAATTTAGATATTCAGTTTATATCAAAATCGATGCGAAGTAAGTTAGATAAAGAGAAGAGTTATTTTTTATATATACATGTGCCATTTTGCCAAGAATTTTGTACCTTTTGTACTTTTCATAAATATAAATACAACAAAAGTACATGTAAAGATTATTTTAAAGTATTGAGGATGGAATTACAACATGCAAAAGATGAAGGATTGCGTTTTCATAGACTTTACATTGGTGGTGGAACACCATTAATTGATCCAGAAGAATTGATGCGAACGATAGAATTGGCAAAAAAACTTTTTGATATTAAAGAAGTTTCGTGTGAAAGTACACCAAACCACATACAACCTAATGTGTTGATTAAATTTGATGGTTTGATAGATCGACTCTCTATTGGTGTACAAACATTTGATGACAATATCCTCAAAGAAATATCAAGATATGATAGATATGGCTCATCTGAAATGATTCAAGAAAAAATTGCTCGTATTATTGATTTCTTACCTGTGATAAGTTTAGATTTGATTTTCAATTTTCAAAATCAAAATGAACAAATGCTGAGACATGATATGCAAATAGCAAAAAAATTAAATCCTGAGCAAATAACTACTTATCCACTTATGTCTTCAAAACTATCACAATGCTCTACAGTAGAGCACTTTAGGATTTTACAAAAGAGTAACGAATACTTTTTTTATAATATTATCCGAGAAGAATTAAGTGAATATACTTTAAACAATGCCTGGTCTTTTACAAAAGATGATACAGATTTAAGTGATGAGTATACAGTTGACAATAGTGAATATATAGGACTTGGAAGTGGGGCATTTACCTATTTACAAAATCAACTTTTTGTCAATTCATATGATTTAAATGATTATTCAAAAAAAATTCATGAGAAAAATAGTCCAATAGTAGCAGAAAGCGGAGCATTTGATTTTAAAAAGCAGGTGCAATACCAATTTTTATTACATTTGTTTGGAGGGCCTATAGATATACAAAAATTTGATACTTTATTTAGTGTGTCGTTAAAATGTATGCTTAAAGTAGAACTATATATGTTGCAAAAATTAAATGCAATAGATATAAAAGATGGAACAATTTATCCAACAACATTTGGTCAATACTTGAGTGTGATTATGATGCGAGAATTTTATGTTGCCATGGATGGAGTGAGAGATATGTTGCGAAAGTCAAATAGTAAATAAATTAAATATAAAAAGGATTTCGATGAAAAAAGTTATATTGTCTATAATTTTTAGTTCCATGTTTTTGTATGGTGGAGCATTAGAAGAGGGGACAGCTCACTATGTAAAAGGTAATTACAAAAAAGCTATACAATTTTACCAAGAAGCATGTGTATCAAATAATGCAGAAGGTTGTTTTAAGTTGGCTCATATGTACGAAAATAAACAAGGAGTAGAGCAAGATTTTCAAAAGGCATATAATTTATATGATAGATCATGTGCTCTCAGTCATGCTAAGGGTTGTTTTAAAGTTGGTGTATGTTTTGATAAAGGAGGTGTACTTCAGTTGAAACAAGATTATGCAAAGGCAGAGTATTATTATAAAAAATCCTGTGAAAATGGTTTTGCACTCTCCTGTTACAATTTAGGTGGTTTATATCAATATTCATATGATACTAAATTAAACAAGGAAAACATGATAAGTATGTACAAACAATCTTGTGAAGGTGGAGCAAGATTGGGGTGCTATAAGTTAGGAAATATTTATGAGAGCAAAGAAAAAGATAAGGCTGTTAAGTGGTATAAAAAAGGATGTGATTTAGAAGATACACAATCATGTTTTCGTTTAGGAGATATTTTGGTAAAAGAAATAGCGGCTTTAGACCCTACAGATTTTCCAAAATTATTTGAAAAATATACTCAAGAATGTAAGGCTGGTGATATGTCACAGTGCTATAGACTTGGTATTTTTTATTCTACAGGTAGAGGGGTAAAACAAAGTTATACACAAGCTAAAAATGTGTATGAAATCTCTTGTTCTCAAGGTGATAAAGCTAGTTGTATGGAATATATGATGTTAACAGAAAGTGGATTTTAAAAGGAATAAAATGAAAAAAATAATAATAGGACTTCTCCTCTTCTTTATATCATTAGAAGCAGGATATATCAAAGAAAGTGTTGAAGCGCATAAAAAAGGTGAGCATAAAAAAGTAGCAAATATCTATGAAAAAGCTTGTAACGAAGACAAGAAAGCATCTGCTTGTTATAACCTAGGTATTTTATATATGGGTTCAGAAGGTATTAAAAAAGATGTCAATAAAGCTTTAGGCTATTACAACAGAGCTTGTGATGATAATTTCTCTTCTGCGTGTTATAACTTAGGTTTTATATACTCTATAGGAAAAGATGTTTCAAAAGATATAAATAAAGCTATTGCGTTATATGACAAAGCATGTAAAGCAAATAATGGTTCAGCATGTAATAATCTTGGAAGATTATATGAAGAAGGAAAAGAAGTCAAAATAGATGAGAAAAAAGCAGTTGATTATTATAGACAATCTTGTAGTAATTATGATGAAATGGGCTGTAGTAATTTAGCTTACATGTATGCTCATGCTAAGGGTGTAAAACAAGACTATAAATCAGCGATCAAGCTTTATACAAAAGCTTGTGACTCTAAAGTAGCTGTCGCTTGTGAAAATCTTGGTTTTTTGTATGAAAATGCCCAAGGAGTAACCCAAAATTATAAAAAAGCGGCTGAACTTTATAGAAAAGCTTGTGACTATCTAGGCTCAAAAGGTTGTAATAACCTAGCAATTCTACATATAAAAGGTAATGGTGTAGTACAAGATTATAAAAAAGCAAAAGGGTTATTTAAAAAAGCATGTGATAAAGGTTTAAAAGTGGCATGTACAAATCATAAATTAATAGATGGAATTTAGAAAAGGAGAATAAATATGGGCAAAATTTTCTTTATTTTTTTACTGATTTTTAATATTTCAAATGCAAAGGTGTACCAAAGTATTGATGTAAAGGATGGAACATTTGTGCAAAAAGGAGAAGCTAAGTTATATTGTTCAAATTGTGCTATGTTGCTTCCTAAATATTATAAAACAAATCACATTCACAATCATCATCAATACTGTTCGCTTCACTGTTTAGTAGAAAGTGGGGTAGATGTAAACTTAGTTGATGATATCAAGGTAGTTGATACAAATAGTTTAAAATTCATAGATGCACAAGATGCTTTTTATGTGGTTGGAAGTAAGCAAAAAGGAACGATGAGCATCACAAGTAAGTATGCTTTTTCTTCGCAAGAGGAAGCAATAAAATTTCAAAAAAGATACAGAGGAAAGATTGTACATTTTCAAGAAGCATTTGAAATTGCAACAAATGATTTGAGTCATGATAAAGTAATGATTAAAACAAAAAGAGAAAAAGTAGTGTATGAAAAAGGTAAAAAACTCTATGATACAACTTGTAAAGAGATTGATTTAAGCACATTTGAAAAAATTACTGATCTTAAAGTGGAAGTGCAAAAACAGTGCAAGCTAACAAAAGATGGACAAATTCAAATGGTAAGTGTTTATTTGTGGGATGTAGAAAAACACAATAAAAAGATGCTTGTGAAAGAAAAAATAAAAGTGCCTCATGATGCAACTTGTCCTGTATGTGCTATGTTTGTTCACAAATATCCAAAATGGGCAGTTGTTATTGAGGGAAAGAAAAATCTTTATTTTGATGGTGTGAAAGATATGGTCAAATATATATTTACTCACAAAAAACAAATTAATGAAGATAATATTTATGTAACGGATTATTTTACATCAACGAAAGTAAAAGCAAAAGATGCATTTTATGTTATTGGTTCAAATGTGTATGGCCCAATGGGAAATGAGTTGGTTCCATTTAGATCAAAAATTTCAGCCCTTGCCTTTAGAAAAGATCATTTTGGAAAAAGCGTTATTGCTTTTTATGAAATTGATCAAGATGTTTTAGATGAGGTAGAGGAATTTTAATGTATTTAATTAAAACTCTTTTTGTTGTCTTCTCTGTACTCATAAGTATAGTGATAGTTGATATTAGGACTTATGATTATCTGAAAAAACAAAAAAGCATAAGCGATATTTCTTCAAAAATGTCTTATGTAATTCCAGCTTTTTCATTTATATCACATGATTATAAAGAGTTTGTTTATGGTAAATAAAAATTTTATAGATTTTTCAGTTGTATTACTTGTAAAAGATAAAAAAGAGTATTTATTTAGTTTTTTTATCTTTACTTTTATTGTTTTTTTGGCGAGCTCTGTTTTATTTATTTCAGATTCTCTTAAACATGATTTACATCTTGCCCTTGAAAAACAACATCAAATAATTGTTACAAATACAAAAGCAGGAAAACCAGCACTTTTAAGTACGGAACATGTTGATAGTATACTACAAATAACAGGTGTTGATAATGTAATTGGTAAAGTCGATGGCTATTATAATTTTTCTCAAGATAGACGCTATTTTCATATTGTTGTTGATGATTCTTTAGATAATAATAGTATGATTATCTCATCTGAGATTAAATCTATTCTAAAAAAGTTTCATTATAACGACGAGTTTAATTTTTTGACTGAAAATGGAATTATTTCTTTAAAAATCACAAAAGTCATGGATTCAAATATCATCTCAAATGATGTTGTTTTAGTCAATACTGATGTTGCAAGAAAAATTTTAGATATGTATGAAGATGAATACTCTTACTTAGATGTCAGTGTTCCAAATAATAATGAAGTAGACTTTATAGCTTTGAAGATAGTTGATTTGTACCCAAGTTTAAAAGTAAAAACGAAAAATGACCAGCAATCTGATTATGAGCATATTTATTATTATAAAGGAGGTATATTTATGATTTTGTATATAGTTTCTATGATCTCTTTTTTTATCCTATTGAAAAATCAAATATCCTCTGTATTTGGTGAAAAAAAGAGAGAAATAGCCATATTAAGAAGTATAGGTTTTGCCATCAAAGATATTATACATTTAAAGTTTATTCAAAATAGCATAGTGGCTCTTTGTTCCTATTTTTTAGGTCTATTTTTAGCTTATACTTTTGTTTTCATCTTCGATGCACCACTATTAAAAAATATCTTTTTAGGAAATGATTTTAATCATATCACTTTTACACCCTCGTTAGATATCAGAACACTGTTTTTACTTTTTATTTTTACAGTTATTCCATTTTTAGCATCTATTTTATTGCCTGCTTGGAAGATAGCAACAGAAGATATGAGTGAGGTAGTGAAATGACATCAAAAATATTAATAAGAAATCTTTACAAAATATATAACGAAGAAAAAGAAAATCAATTTTTTGCTTTAAAAGATATCAATATAGAAATAAATAATGGAGAAATAGTTATCATAAAAGGTGTGAGTGGTAGTGGTAAAAGTACATTACTCGCACTTATTGGTGCACTGAGTAAACCTAGTCGAGGAGATATCCTTGTCGAAAATCAAAATATTGCAAAGCTCCCTGATATTTTTTCCTCACAATATAGAAATGAAGAAGTTGGGTTTATCTTCCAATCATTTAATCTCATAGATGGATTGAGTGTCTATGATAATGTAAAGGCCCCTTTAGTACTTAAAAATATAAAGCAAAGTGAATTAAGTGAGAAAGTAGAAGAAGCTTTAAAACTTGCAAATATATCCCATAAGTCTGAACAAATGGTCTCAAATTTGAGTGGAGGAGAGAAACAAAGATGTGCAATTGCAAGAGCATTAGTTCATGCTCCATCTGTCATTTTAGCAGATGAGCCTACAGCAAATCTTGATAGAGACAATTCTTTGCTATTTTTAGAAATTTTAAAAAAATTTAAAGAACTCAATAAAACTGTAATAGTTGCAACACATGATGTGATATTTGACAATTTAACAGTTGCTGATAAATATATAAATATACAAGATGGAGTTGTTCTTTAATGTCTCTTTTTTTATTAAATGATATAGTTGTTTTTCTTTTCATCGAAATTATTCTTTTTGTTTTGATGTTTATAAGTGAATTTTCTGTTTTAAGAGTTATTAAACATTGGGATTTTAATGCATCAACAACTTTCCAGTATTCTTTAGAAAAGAGAAACTATCTCATTAATACAATTATATATTTTACTGTGAGTGTAAAGCTAGTTATTTTTGTTTTTTTTGTAAAATCTTTAGATGAACTTTCTCCTTTAGTCCCTGGAGCCATGTGTGCTACAGGTGTTGTAGGAGCTAATAGCTATGGTAATATATTATTATTGTTTAAAATTTTTATTTTATTTTTACTTGGTATTTGGATTATTATTAATAAGTTAGATTTGGACTCAAAGGTTTTTCCTTACATCAATGAGAAATATTATCTATTTAGTTTTATTTTTGTATTGATTTGTATTGAAATGGTTTTAGAAATACTTTATTTTCTCAATATCCCTCTAAGTGTGCCTGTATTTTGTTGTAGTACAGTTTTTAAATTGGATAATTTACCATTTGAGTTAAATACATTAGGATTAATTCTTATATATTATGCGCTTTTTATTGTGATAACCCTCTCATCATATTATAAAAATAATTTGATAAGTTTGTTTGCTAATATGCTTTTTTTATTCACTTCCTATTATAGTGTTACATACTTTTTTGGTACTTACATATATGAGGTACCAAATCATCAATGTCCTTATTGTATGTTACAAAAAGAGTATCATTACATAGGATATTTTGTTTGGTTTTCACTTTTTCTAGGAGTTTTTTTTGGTATATCGCCTTATGTGATAGAATCAATCATCTCCAAAAAGTATCATCTTTTACACAAGTACTGTATCTTTTTTACAACATTTTTTGTTTTGTTGTGTACATATTTTGTTTTAAGTTATTATTTGAGAAATGGGGTACTTTTATGAAAAAATTTATTCCATATTTTGTATTAACTACTTTGGGTATTTTCTTATTTTATTATGCACAAGCTACTTCGGAGAATGTCTATTATATAGATGGAAATGTAGAGAAAATACCACTTCAAGTAGAAGAAATAAAAAAAGAAAAATCAATTATATGTAGTGACTGTGGAATGATGGTAAAAAATCCACTTACTTCTGCTCAAGCTATAATACCAAGTGGTAGAACATATTTTTTTGATGATGTTGGTTGTATGATTCGATGGGTAGATCAGCAAAGCTCAAAAGACAAGATCAAAATGTATGTTTATGTCCCTGAATGCTCATGTTATATTGACCCATTCGCTGCTTGGTATGTAAGAGATGGAATAACACCGATAGGATATGGAGTTGTTGCATACGGAACTTCTATGAGTGCTCTTTTGAGTGACTATACAATGTCTGCTTATGAATTTGGATATGAAAAATTTAAAGAAAAAGAGAAAGATAAACAGATATATGAGTTTGATGAAGTAAGAGAATATGTTCTAAGGGGAGAAACTCTTTTGCATCCTATAATGAAAAAATTAATCTTACAATAATAAAGTTGTAAATTTAGAAAAAACACATAAGGAATTTAGATGAAAAAAACAAATATCATCCTAATTTTATTTCCTATCTTGGCGGTAGGAGCAATTTTGTATTATGCTTCAATATCCAATCAAAAACCTAATCAGATAATTAATAAAGAAAAAATTCCACTTAGTTATAAAGACAACAGTGTACAATGTCCAGAGTGCAATATGTTTATAATAGGGCAAAAAGATACTGCTCAAATCATTACAAGTGATCATAAAACTCATTTTTTTGATGATGTAGGATGTACTATCTTGTGGTTAAAAGCACAAAACATAGAATTAGACAGTATCAAATTTTGGGTTTATACACGAGATACACATGAATATGTCTTAGCACATAATGCTTTTTATTCAAGGGCTGATAATACACCTATGAAATATGGTTTTGGTGCATATAAAAGTCACCAAGATAATTTTATAAACTTTGAAGAAATGAGATTAAAAATGCTTCGAGGAGAAAACTTACATAATTCAAAGATAAGAAAAAATTTGTTGCAAACGAAATAAATTTTGTCTTTAAAGTGATAAAATATATAAAAAAGTTGTAAATATAATGAATTACTAAATTAACAAATCAAATATTTAAATATTTTGACAAAACAAATAAACAAAGCACATAAACAACATACATTTTTAGCGTATGAAAGATGTTGAGCATAAAAATCTCTTTTCCATTTAGTTGGTATCTCGATATGATTGTAAGATTGAGCCCACTAAAAGGAGATGTTGCTACAGTCGTAGACCAAGCCATCAAAAATGAAACCGCAAAAAGTGTGTGGTTTACATTTTCTAAGAAACTACCTATCATGGCTACTGTGATAACAGGATGAACACCTACAAATCCAAGAAGAATAAAAATAGCAAGCAATATAGATGCTTCTATCCAAGAAAAAGTTTCAAACGGAAGGTTTACATGTAAACCAATAAGAATAGAACTAACAGAGATACCAAACATACCAGCGACTAAAAAAAGAGATATCTCTGATTTCATATTTGGTAACTCTTCTACAATATGTTTTTTGATATCTTTGAGTGCTTTTAGAAAATTTGTTTGTAGTGAAAGTACAAACAGCACAAGCATTATAGAAAACGATGGGATAAGAATGATGATTTTAGTGTGAGGATAAAAATAGTTTGTAAATAAGACTAAAAATGCCAGAGAAAATGGCAAAAAAAGTGAGTTCAAAGAGAGGGGATAACCCTCGAAGTTTTGTACATCAAATTTTTTATTTCTAAAAACTTCAAGATAGGTAAACAAAAAAGTTACGAGGGCTAAAAAAAGTCCATTTAAAATAATCATCTTTATTTCTAAGTGAGGTGCATATACACTCACAGCGGCAAAAGCAACAAAAAAAGGCGACCAGTAAGCATCTGCTGCAAAAGCTCTTGTAAGTAGAACTATTTGTGCGGTTGTGAGTGCTTTTCTTTTGTAAAGTTTATCAGCTACTAAAATGAGCGCTGACATGTTGATAACAGCACCAAAAAGATGCACTCCAAAATATGTTTTTAAAAAAGACTGTTTACCCTTAGGCACTTGTTCTTGACTTTCTGATTTCAAGCTTGTGATGAGTCTTAGAAATCCCACACCAACTAATAGCGTTAACAAATACTGATTTGCAGTAAATGCTCTTTGAAAATCTATAGCAAAATCATAATAAAACGACACACCAAAGCAGACAATACTCAAAGCTAAAAACACACTTATAAGAATTTTATTTTTCAGTGATGCAAAAAGTATAAACAGAGCCAACCAAGCCAAAAGACCTGATATGATGATATACTGTGTACCTACAAAATAAAAAAATATAGTACTTAAAAAAGAGATAAAGATGAGAATCCCAGAAAATTGTTTCAGTGTTTTGCCTATAATTGAGATAATTTAAAAATTATAACCAATTTAAATTTCAAAACATTTTAAAAAATGAAAAATCAACCTTAGATAAACTTTTGTAGAAAAGAAGCTGGCTATTGTTCAACCTGCTTCTTTACAATACTTTATTTGTCTTTTAGCATCCAATAGCGTGTGTGAGTGCTTAATGTTCTGTAAATATAAAGTTCATCATCATCACTTATTTCGTTTAGAATCATTGGGCTCTCTTCGCTTTCAAGTTCTGTGATGATTGGCTTATTGCCTTTCATCTCGTCTAAAAATACAACTTTGTAGTCCACTAAATAATCACCATTGTCTTTTCTAACATAGATAGTACTTTTGCATTCATTTGCTTCTTTAACATTTGGACACAAATTAAAGGTGGCTTTGTAAGGAAGTTCAGGAATATTGATAGTTAGTTTTTTATCAAGTACTTTACCTACATTTTCAGTATAGTTTAATACATATGCCTTTTTGCCATTCGGATTGACAACTTGATGTAAATTGTCATATTTTACAATCTCTTCAGATGCATTTAGGGCACTTCCTGTTATAGCTAACAGTGCAACACTACTAATAAGTAGATTAAATTTTTTTTTCATCGTGATTCCTTTAAATAAAATTTTTTCAGAATAATTATAAATCAATTAACTAACAAAGGTCTCACATAAATATTAAAATAAACTTAAATGACAAAAAGACTATGGGAGATTTTAGAGTCTATAAGTTTCTATTTTACTATAAATATATAATAGGAAAATACATTGAGAAGTTATTTAGAGAGAAAATTAATATAAAGTTAATTTAAGTTTCATGACAGATATTTATTATAATATTCATTTATACTTTCAAATATAAATTTTTTGAAGGAGTTTTTATGAAATTAGTAAAGTTAAGTTTGGCGACTATTATTGCTATGAGTTCAAGTGTTTTTGGGGCAGATACACTAGAAGATGCTTTTAAAAATGGTTCTATTAATGGAGAAGCGAGAGCATTTCTATTTAGCCGTGATTACGGTAATAAATCAGCAAATACAGATAATGATATGTTGGCTGTAGGTTTAAGACTTAGTTATGAGACTGAAGAACTTAAAGGTTTTAGAATTGGTTTAGGATTCCAAGGTCAAAGTACTCCATGGGCAAGTACAGAGGCTAAAGCTGACCATCAGATGGCGTTTGATATGGGTGCCACAGGTGCTGTTATGTCTGAAGCATATCTTGCCTATTCAATGAATAAAACTGATATTAAAGTTGGTCGTCAGTACTTTGATAAGCCACTTATGATAAGTGATAATTCGCGTCTAATTCGTCAAGCGATTGAAGGTGTAACAGTTGTTAATACCGACATACCTGATACAACCGTATATGCCGCTTATGCTTGGGCAATGCAATGGATGAAAGGGTATGATAATGAGGAATTTGCAAACTTTGATGATTTTGGTTTTGTTGGTCCTGTAGGAGATTATGCTTATGTAGTAGGGGCCATAAATAAATCAGTTAAAGATTTAGATATAACGCTTGCATATGGTGTACAAGATAATTCTCATAGTCTTTTACTAGCTCAGGCTGATTATACACCTATGATTGGTGATATTAAATTAGTGACAGGTCTTCAGTACTGGAATACAGAAATAGATGGAACAGGTGATGTATTATGGACAGATTCTACTATTTATGCAGCAAAACTAGGTGTAGAAGTTGGACCACTAAGTGGATATGTTGCTTACGCGGACCTTCAAGATGGAACAGGTGCTTGGGGGGTTGGTATGTTAGATGATCGTCCAAGACTTTATACATCAACCATAGTTGATGCAGGAATTTATGATGCGTCTGAACAATTTGCAATTAACTTACAATATGTAGTGATGCCTATGGAATTGGTTCTTGGTACTCGTTATGTAGATATTGATGTGGATGAGAATGCAATTGCTAAATTAGCTCTGGGTGGCGATGAAACTCATATTGGTGGTTATGCAGCTAAACACTTTGGTAGTGGTGCATTAAAAGGATTTACTTGCGTAGTAATTTATGAACAATTAGACAGTGATACAGAAATAAATGACAAAGATGAACTTCGTGTAAGACTTTCATACGAATTTTAATAGCAACAAATGTTTAAAAAAACAAACATATATTCCTCCTAGAATAATAAAGGGTTTTACACCGTTGCATGTAAGACCCTTTTTTATTTAGAAGAGATAGATACAATAACGAGTGCAAATGTTTGAAGTCTCGAAGAAGTTATGAGTGGTCATTTCTTTTCAATGATAAGCATGTTAATGTGATTTAAAATTTCATATAGAAATTTACAAGGGAATATTATGATTGAAGAAATAAGAATAATAAGAATACAAGAATTAAAACAGGAAATTAAAGAAGATTTAGAATACGCACATCCAGATAAAAACAAGAGTCAAAATGCCGCTAACGCTTTTGATACAACTTACGGATTCAAACCATATGTTGATGGTAATTTTTTTGTAAATGAAGATGAAGCAGTAAAATATATATTAGAAAAAGATCCTATGTACCAAAATCTAAGAGATTTAGAAAATGATGCAAAAATTATCGAATGTTATGATGATCAAAAGGATATATTACAATATACTCGTTTGAATGAAACACAAACTATTTGGATTGAACAACTATTTCTTAGTTCTATAAAAGAGCAAAATTTAGTTGTGACATTTGTTTTTGAAGAGGAGCAATTGTGTATTATAGATGATTCATCTACTATCCTTACATGTAAACAGATAGATGATGAGGTATGTTGGAGTGAAGGAAAAAGTATCGAAGCAATACTTTCAAAAGAACACATACTATATCCAGAAAACATTAGAAGTCTAATAGAGAAAATCTGGATTTCTTGGAAAAAGGGTGAGCGTAATGCAGAAAAAGCTGAAAAAGATTTAACTTCCTTAGTACAGTGGATAAATGCTATGACAAAATCAAGGCCTTCTTTTGTATAATTAGATGAGAGTTTGTAATGTTTACATGTAGAGGATACTAAATGAAGTTACAACAAAAGATCATTCTTTCTATTATGGGTGGAATGTTTATTGGATTTACAGCATTTCTAAGTATTAACTATAAAATGATGTATACTACAACTAGTAAAGAGATAAATGATAAACTCAAAGATAAATCTAGTCTTTTAACAATGGATATCGAAGAGTGGTTAAGAGATAAACAACGCATGGCTACAGCCTTAGCAAAACAAGCAGATATCCTTAAAGACAGATCTCCTGAAAATGTTCGTAACTATCTTCACTTGATAAATGATTCTGCTCATCTCAAGGCATCTATGGTTTACTACAAAGGTAAAACTCTTATTCATACTGAACCTGACTGGGTGTTAAGTCCAGCAGAAGAAGAGGCAAATATGCCTTATCAAACAATGTTATCTAATGGATTTAAACCAGCAATCAGTAAAGTTTTTAAAAGTCCTATAAATAAAGTAGATTATATGGTTGCTGCAATTGCACCATTTAATGGAGATAGTATCGCAACAATAGTAGTTGAAATCATAGATGTAGCAGAAAAAGTTTCATTGACTAAAATAGAAGGTGGATTTGCTGCACTTATGGATATAGATAGAAAAGTTCTTGTTGATCCAAATCCTGAGAAAATTGGAAAAAGAATTTCTGAGTTTAAATCTCAACTTAGCTGGGTTGAAAAGAAAATATTTTCTCAAAAATCAGGATATTTAGAGTATTTTGATGAGGGAGAAAAAAAGATAACATTTTTTGATACTATTGAATCTACTGGATGGAAATTGGTTTTTATTTTTAAAAAAGATGTAGCTTTTGCAAATTTGACAATGCAAACAAAAAAATTAATTTCGATTAGTGCTATCTTTTTTCTTTTTGGTACGCTATTTATTATCATTATTAATACTTTACATGAATATTGGAGACGGGAAATTGAACAAAAAAAAGATGAATATGAATTTATTTTAGCACATCGGTCTCGCATTAGTGAGATAGGAGAACTCATATCTTGTATTAATCATCAGCTCCATCAACCACTAAACTCTTTAAAACTTCTCTCTTCTTCTATGCTCTCAAAATCAAAAAACAAAACACTTACGCCAGAAGTTTTAGAAAGTAGTCTTGAGATGTCCAAAAAATCTATTGATCTTATGTCAACGACTATTGAAATGTTTCGTAATCTTTATAGAATTGATGATCATGTTAGTACTTTTTGTTTAAAACAATGTATTGATAGTGTACTTCAAGTTCTATATGTAGATTTTAGTAGAGACAATATTAGTGTTGAAATTGAGTGTGATATATATTCTGAAATCAATATTGTCTCAGTTCATAATTTAATTCAGCAAGTTTTACTTGTTTTACTACAAAATGCTAAAGAGGCTTTAATATCAAAAAATGAAAAAAAATACAAAAAAATACAAATTTTTGTTTCTCTTAAAGGAGAATTAGTACTTGTAAATATTTTAGATTGGGGAGAAGGAATCAGTAAAGAAGTTGAAGATAAGCTTTTTGATAATATGAAAATTTCTAAAAAGTCATTAGGAAGTGGTCTTGGACTCTATTTTGCAAGAAAAATAGCTAGAGAAAACTTGGAAGGTGATCTTGTGTTAGTACAATCTAAGATGCCAACAACATTTCAATTTTCGTTTAAAAAACATCTACAAAAAAAAGGACAAGAAAATGCACTTACAAACTCTTAATTTACTTAAGAATATCTCTATTCTTATTGTTGAAGATGATGAAATTGCAAGAACAACAATCAAGCAAGATGTTAAGCCTTATTGTAAGTCTTTTTATGAGGCTGCAGATGGGCTTGCTGGCTTAGAGAGTTTTAAAGAACATCATGTTGATGTAATAATCACTGATATACATATGCCAGGAATAAACGGTTTTGATATGGTTGAAGAGATATTAAAACTAAAACCAGAACAACTTTTTATTGTAATGACATCTTATGATACTGATCAAAACTTAATTCATAGCATGAAAGATGGTGCGTGTAGTTTTTTGCGTAAACCTTTAGATATAGAAGATCTTCAAACTTCGCTTGTTATGAGTTTAGGACGAATAAAATATACGACAAAATCACTTAGTTCAAATGTTCGTATAGATTATCAAAAAAATGTTATATATTTCAATCATGAACCTGTATTTCTTTCGCACAAAGGAAATAAAATATTTTGGTTACTTTGTTACAATATTGAGCGTTTAGTCTCTTATGATATGATTGAAGATTATGCATATGATGGAGAAGCAGTCAACAAAAGCACTCTTCATAACGCTATTCTTCGAATAAAGAAACAATTAAAATCGATTAATATTGAAAATATTCCTAATGAAGGATATATATTAAAAATTAAATAGATTTCAAATCTTACATGTAAAGATACTCTTTGACATACGACTTCCCATATTAAGTTTACTTTAATCTTCGTGTTAGGCCTCCGTTAGCATCTTTCTTTATACTCTATTTTAGAAATAAAATGAAAGGTTGCAAAGTGAAAAGAATATTTCTGTTATTAGGTGTCTTTTTTCTTTCCATTATGTCTCTATGGGCAGTGAATCATACAATTACCCCTGAAACTACAGTTACAGAAGTGGATCCGGTTATAGAAGTTAGTTCGGAACTAAGAAAGCAGTATCCTATAAAACCACACCATGCCAAACTCTCTATGGATTGTATTCATTGTCATGAAGGACAAGGAACGAATCCCGAAGAATTTGAGTATATAGGTGATGAAGGTTGTTTAAAATGCCATGGAAGTAAAGAAAAAATTGCACACAGAACAGGATATATGGACAGATTTCATACAAATCCACATAACTCTTTCCACGATGGTCCAACTCTAAGTTGTGATGAGTGTCATCAAGTGCATCAAGAGTCAATCAATATGTGCGCAGAGTGCCATGACAAAGAAGTTCCAAACTGGATGAAGGTGACAGCACCATGATAAAAAAATTTATTGAAATTATCAGAAAAAGACTTTTAGTAGCATTACTTGTTGGTGCCATTATAGGTTTGATAACGGTGTATGCTTCATATACAGCTATATCTATGACAGGTACACCACAGTTTTGTGTTGTATGTCATGAAATGGCACCAATGCGTGCTTCATATGATAAAGATGTACATGGAGGTATGGGTGAAAGTGGTATCAAGGTTAATTGTGTAGAGTGTCATCTACCTCATGACAATCTTGTTAATTATGTTTATACAAAAGCAAAAAATGGTTTAAGCGAAGTTAATACTCATTTCTTTGGTAATCCTGATTTAATTGATTGGAAAAAGAAAAGAGAATACAGAGCTAGTTTTGTATATGACAATGGTTGTATAAAGTGCCATACAAATTATGAAACAAATCAAAAGATAAGTGCGAAAGCTCGCCAAATGCATAGACATTATAACAAACTAAAAGGTTCAGATAAACAGCTTGGTTGTGCATCTTGTCATGCTGAAGTAGGGCATAAAGGTTTAAATAATATGTTAAATATCTACAAGCCACAACATATGCTTTACGAAAAAGGTTCGGCTATCAAAAAAGCTGAAATAGATATGAGACTTTATGGTGAAGTAATCGAAATAAGTAATAAGGTAGAAGAAAAAACAAAAACTGAAAGATAAAATATGGTGCTCGTAAGAGTTAAATACAAATTTACTACATAAGGAAAAATAATGGGAAACCAATCAAGAAGAGATTTTTTAAAGTTAGGTGCAGTATCAACAGGTGCTTTAGCTTTAGGAGCAACAGGGCTTAGTGCTGCTGAGAAAAAAAGTGTTTTAGACAATGCAAGAGCTCAGCCTTTCCTTCATGAGCAAGGTATTGCTCCTTCTAAGAACTTTAGATATCCAAATACTTTACCAAAGGTTGGTAAGGTGAAAGAAACTTTTGATACTGACATTGTTGTTTTAGGTGCTGGTTTTGCAGGTATGTGTGCAGCTGTTTCTGCTGCAGAAGTAGGAGCAAAAGTGGTTGTTCTTGAAAAATTTAAGCGTCCAGGTGCTCGTGGTGGGCATATTTCTGCATTTGGTTCTGACTTTCAAGATAAACATGGTATCACAAAAGATATTCCAGCTAATCAAGTTGCGCGTGAATTAATTAGATGGGGACAAGGTCGTATTGATGAGAGTCTTTTAAGATTATATATTGAAAAAAGTGGTGACTGTATGGATTGGTTAGAAAACACAGTGAAGCCAAAAGGTATGGTGAATGGTCAATGGTTCCAAGGATTTAAAGGGCCTGATTATTATGAATATCCTACATCACACTTATTTAAAGATAAAAATGGTATTCCAGGTAATGTTGGCCTTATAAATGCTTTGGTTGAAGTAGCTAAAGAAAAAGGAGTAGAAGTTATCTTTAGAGCACAAGCACTTAAAATTATATCAGATGGTAAAAAAGCGTCTGGTGTTGTTGCTAAAACTCGTAAAGGTTTTATTCAATACAATGCTAAAAAAGGTATTATTATAGCAACAGGTGATTACGCGTCAAATCATGATATGGTCTCTTACTATTCACAAACTTGTGCACTTACGGATGCTCAAATTTATTTCCCTAGTAAGTCAAATACAGGCGATGGTCACATGATGGCAGTGAGTGCTGGTGCTTCTATGCAAAAAGATGCAAACCACGCAGCAGTTGTTCACTTAGAAGCAGGTGCTAAGAGTTATAACTTCTTACATGTAAACACCTACGGAAAGCGTTTTAAGAACGAAGATGTAAATACTCAATCTAAAAGTTGTGGTAAATTGTACCAAAAAGATGGTATTGCATGGTCTATTTACGATGCAAATGGTCTTACAGATGCACAACAAATGTTTAATGATAACTTAGCTGGAGGTTTATTCTTTGGTCAGCAAGGTAAAGTTGTTCCTGAAGCATGGGATATTGAGCAAGAAAGAAAATTACTTGAAAAGCACATTGCTGAAGGTAAAGTTGTTGTTGCAAATTCTATCGAAGAACTTGCAGATAAAATGAATGTGCCAAAAGATGAACTTGTTAAAACTGTTAAGCGTTATAACGAAATGGTTAAAGCTGGTCATGATGTTGATTTTGGTAAGCGTAAAGAAGTACTTAAGCCAATTGTTAAAGCACCATTTTATGGTGGTAAACTTCTAGCTACACTTCTTACAATGTGTGGTGGTCTTCATCAAGATGATCGTCTATTAGCTCTTGATGAAAATGATAATCCAATTGCAAATCTTTATGTTGCTGGTGCTGCTGGTGGTGACTTCTTTGCAGGTGATTATCCAACAATTTGTCCAGGTATTGGTCATGGTCGCTGTATGACATTTGGTCGTTTAACTGGTCTTTTAGCAGCTGGTAAAAGCGTTGATGATGTTAAAACTAAAATGACATTATAAGTCATTGATAGGTCTGCTTAAAACAAGCAGACCTTGTATGTATCCTTCTGGGTATATACAAGGTCTTAACAAAGATAGTTAAACATGAACTAAAGGCAAAAAATGAAAATAAAGATATCAAACGAAGCGAATCTACCTACAAGATTTGGGGATTTAAAAATCCAATCTTTTCAAGAGGGGATAAAAGAGCATTTGGTAATTTTCAAAAAACCTTTTGGAGAGA